>OLID01000088.1_pt1 | contig 61183 bp, 55 predicted proteins | sample 1609361 | NCBI WGS metagenome assembly OLID01 (sample SAMN05416778, study PRJEB24817) | seawater metagenome | isolation source: Sea water | place: Canada:Atlantic | collected 2013-07
TCTACACAGAGTAGATCGTCGGCAGCGTCAGATGTGTATAAGAGACAGATTCAGGGCTTGTCACTGCTGTTGATGGTCTGGTGTGCGTTCGCGCTGGAAGGCCTTGGCGCTGGTCTGGCCATCGTGGCGCTGCTGGTGGTGTTCAGTCTGGCTCGCGGTGCCTGCTCGGTTGCCTACAAGGATGTGCTGGGCAAGACCATTCCCAAAACCCGCCGGGGCCGTTTGTCCGGCTGGATCAGCGCCATTGCGGGATTGTCCGCGTTCGCCGCCGGGCTGCTGCTAAGCACAACCGGCGACAGCGAAGCCACCGGGTTTTATGCCGGTCTGCTTGCCGCAGGGGCCGCCCTTTGGCTTTTGGCCATTATCGCTTACGCGCGGATCAGGGAGTTTCCCGGCGCGACTGACGGCGGCGCCAATGGTTTCAGTGAGGCATTTGCGCGGCTGTCGCTGTTGCGAGAGGACAGGGCGTTTCGTCAATTTGTTGTTGCCCGGGCGCTGGCGATGGGGTCTGGCCTGGTTGCACCGTTTTACATTGCCCTGGCACAGGATGACCTGGGAAGCGCAGCCTCGCTGCTGGGTATTTTTATAGCTGTTGAGGGCCTGGCGGGATTGATGAGTTCACCCGTGTGGGGACGCTGGGCGGACCGCTCCAGCCGGCAGGTATTTGCAGTTGCCTGCGCGCTGGCATCGGTGACCTCACTGACGGTGGCCGCCTGGTCACTGCTGATCGATTCGTCGTCGGCGTCACAATGGTTCTATCCCGCCGCTTTTTTTGTGCTCGGGGTTTCCCATGCGGGGGTCAGACTGGGACGCAAAACCTATCTGGTCGATATGGCCGGCGGCAACAAACGCACCGATTATGTCGCGATAAGCAACACCGTGATCGGGCTGTTATTGCTGGTTTCCGGCGTGCTGGGCGCCCTGGCCGCGCTGGTGTCTGTGCCCCTGGTCATCGCCTTGCTGGGTTCGGCAGGACTGCTGGGGGCGGCGCTGAGCCTGCGGTGGCAGCCAGTGTCGGGTTGAGCCCGCCGGGCTCTTAACAGGCTGGCGGCTAACAGGCTTGCGGCTAACAGGCTTGCGGCTAACGGGCTTGCGGCGTGCGCGCCAGCGCCGAGTTAAAATAACGCGGATCTCCGGATACCTCCCGATCTATCCACGGTGGCAATGAAAAGCGGGTATCCTCACGGGGTAACTCGATTTCAGCCAGTATCAGGCCTTTATTGGCGGCGCCAAAAACATCCACTTCCCACCAGTGACCAGCATACTCCACCCGGTACCGGGTCTTTTCAATGAGAGGTTGCTGGCACAGGTCGGTCAGCATTTCTTCTGCATCCGACAGCGGTATGGGGTATTCGTATTCGGCGCGTGAGTAGCCCCGGGTCGGTCCCTTGATCGTGACAAAGGCCTGCTCACCGGCAACCCTGATACGGACGGTAATGCCAGTGCCCGGACACAGATAGCCTTGCCGATAGCGCACGCCTTCAACTGTTGGCTGCCATCTGGTCTTGTCGACCAGGAATTTCCTCTCAATCTCGATCGCCATCAGTCAGCCGTCATTGTTCACAGCGAATTCATGTGCTGCGAAATGAAGCCCCGCAGCGCCTCGACGCTGTCCGGTCGGCCCATGGTTGCAATGGCGTCACCAGCGCCGTCCAGCAGCACCAGCGAACCGTCGCTGACATTGTGTGTTTCCGCAAAGGCCACACCGTCCGGATGTCCGGTATGAACGAGCAGGAACATCAGCTGATCCTGGTAGTCCGGATAGACCATTTCCATTTGCGCCAGGGTGCGCTCGCCCCCCATGACATGAATCTCGCGCAACATGACCAGCGCAGGTGTGCCTTGACCCACTTGACCCAGATCGCTGGAAAAGGTGGATTTGGGTAATAACTGCCATAGCACCAGTCCGACCACAGCGAGGCAGCTTAGCACAACAAGAACTCTGACGAGCCGGGATGAGGCGGACCGGGACACGGTGCTGCTTTGACTCATGACGTGGAAATCTCCTGTCAATTGCGGGAAGATGGGTGATTACTACCGATTGAGAATAGCACGGGCCGTAGCTGTGTCACTAGACGCATATGGCAGTGACTTTCGGGGCTGCCGGGGGCGCGGGTCAAAGGCACAGGTCTGCGTTATACTGCCGTCGACAACAGAAGGGGATTTATGTTTAGTTTGCCGGACTGGCTCAGGCAGCGCTCGCAGAAGAAAAACGGTATATCGCTGGATCGCGAGGATAACGAGCGTCTGGACCAGTTCGCCCGGAGTGTCCGGCGTGTGCGAATGTCGCGCAGCCTGCTGGGGCTCGCCTGGACCGCAGGGCCGGTCACGGCCATCGGCCTGTATGGTGGTTATTACATTGGTTTCGGGCAGGCGCCGTCGAGTCAGCAACTGGTGTATTTCGTCAGCTTCACTGTGCTCAGTGGTCTGATCGCTCTGGCTGCAAAGATTGTCTACGACAGCACGCTGGGCTACGCCACCGAGCGTGCACAGCAGTACGTTGTGGAAGTAACCGATAAGCTGGGCGACCTGATTCTTTCCGCCCGTGACCTGATGATCAGCACATTTGAAGGTGAAACCCGCGAGCGTGAAGCGGCCGTGCAACTGCTGCAACGCGTCGATCTGTCGCCAGAGAGCGTAGCGATGGCCTGCGAGCAACTCACCGGGGATGCTGAGCTGGGACGATTGCTGGCGACCATTGACAGTTTCCGTCGTGCGGGCCTGTATTCGCGAATAGCGGATATACGCCAGGTACACGGGGAGCATTTCGAGCAGGTTATCGCCGAGTTGCACCAGATCGCGCCTCAGGCAGCCGATGTGCTGCGGCAGCGTTATCTGGGAGAGATTGCCAGTCTGCGCCATGGCACGCCACGTACCGAGCACTTCATCTCCCGTGTGCTGGCGGCAATTGAGCAGGATAATCTGTTGCTGATCACCATGCAGGACGTGGAGTCCATGTTGGTGTTGTGCTTCGAGCTCATCAACGGCCGTGAGATACCCATGCTGGTTTTCGACTACCGCGGTCGCTGGCGTCTTGCCGCCGCGCTGGATCGCATGGAGCGGCGTCGCAGTCGTTACCGTATCGCTCAGGCTGCCGGCAGCCACCGGATCAGAGGCCTGGCATCGTGGCTGGTAGAAGTTGACATCATGGATTATGGCGACGTTCCCGAGGGCATTTCGTCAGCATTGCTGATCGAACGGGTGAGTCTGGCTCTGGACAAGCTGGCCTTGCGCATGCGCAAGGACGTTGACGCCATTCGCAAGGGTGATGCCGGCTTGCGGACTACACTTCGTCGCCACGCCGAGATCATGACCAGCGCCCTGCGCCTTTATCGCATCGCTCATGAATCATTCAAGCGCATTGGCGAATTACATGCCGAGTTCCTGGTGACCGCCGAGGGCTGGAATCGTATGATGGACGCCGCGCATCTGGATGCCGAGGAGCTGCAGATCGGCCCGCGGGGTCGTGGCGTCAGAATCCGCGAAAAAGTGGTCCGTCTGGACGATGAGGAGCGCAAGGAAGTTTGTCGGATCCTCGCCCGATATCTGCGTAATCAACACCTTGAGGCTCACGAGACCAAGGGGCTGTTTGAACGTCGCAGTGACAAGGACAACCCGCTGACGCTCGATACCGCCCGGCAACTGGCCATTGAGGTCGCGCTGGCACTTGAACCTCATATTCATCTTTCCTATCCGGAAATACAACGTGGCATCGGTGCGACGCTGGCCACATATCTGGGAGACCTGGAACCTGGAATGAGTGCCAACGAGAAAAAAGTGCTGGCCGAGTCAATGGCACAGGATGTGGTAGAGGACATGAGTCAGGCTGCGGAGCATCTTGCCGTGGCACTGGTGCGACACTATCGTGTCAATCTGACTGACGAGGCCAGCCAGTTTCTACATGAAACCTACGGCGCCCGGCAATCGGTGCTCGATATTCTCAGTCAACATCAGGGCTCCGAGGCAATCTCGCAAAGTCTGCTTACAGGCCGGCCTGCCGTCGTGCCGCCAGCCCAGCGCCGTTGGTATCGCGCGCTGGTTCATGCCAAACGGCTGGTGGGTAACGAACGTTTTGTGCCTCCGTGGACCGAACGTCAATGACCTCAGGCTTTGGCGGAAGGGCGTTGTGACACCCGATCATACCAGGCCTGCAGGTGCGTCTGATCCGGCTGGATACGTTGAGCGATCACACGATTGAAATCGACAGTACACAGGGCATTGATATCTGCGGCGCTGAACTGGTCACCACAAATGAAGTCGCGGTCGGCCAGTTGCTTGTTCAGGAAATGCATGAATTTTGATGCCTGAATTTTGCATTCCTCGCCCCACTCCGGGAAAGGTTTCATGCGATCCTTGAAATAGCCGGTGGTGTGCTGAAACGCCATGCCCGTGGGTGTCATGAAATAGAAATCAATCCATCGCAGCCACTGGTCAATTTGCGCTTTTTCCAGCGGTGTGCGTCCCATCAGCGGCATGGTGTCGGGGTATGCTTCTTCGAAGTAACGGCAGATGGCCACGGTTTCGGCGATGCAGGCGCCACTGTCCAACTCCAGGACCGGTACTTTTTTCAGCGGGTTGCGGACGGCAAATTCCGGGGTCAGGTTTTCGCCCTTCTGCAGATCCAGTTGAATGATCTCGACGCTGTCCAGCAGGCCTTTCTCAGCAAGAAAGATGCGTACGCGGCGTGGATTGGGCGCGGTGCGGGTTTCAAACAGTTTCATGAGTCGCTCTCTGGGTCAGGGTTTATTGTTCATTGTCCAGGACCATCATATCGCCAACTGTTCACAGGTCAACCGCCGCCGTTGCAGGTGCCGTCGCTGCGCCTGGCACTGAATCTCAGATCCGCATAGGCTGCGGTTAAAGTGCTGTCACTGTCATCACCGTCGGTCATGATCGCAATACCATCGAGTTGATCAATATCTTCAGAAAATGCCGTTTGCCAGTCCTTCTGGATGTCGCGGCTGTGAGTAACCCACTCACCGGCCTTGTTGTTGCCACTGTTCAGTGACCACATGATGGCGTTGTCGCCGGCGTAGGCATTCGGCCAGCGCTGATCGGTGGCTTGTGATCCGGACCAGACGTAGTTGATGGTTTTGGTGCGCCAGAACGCCAGCCCGCCACGCTTCACCACATAAACCCGCGCGGCAAAGTCATCGCCGGCCTTGCTGCGTTCATCAAGGTCATGGGTGGTTTCCTGGATGCGCCAGCGCCAGCCAAGACAGGGTGTGGTGTCCAGGTCTACACGACCCTGCCGATAGAAGGCGCTGGCCTGGCCCCGGGTTTGCGCCGTCACGATAAGCCCCTTATCGTCTCCGGCGGTGACGGTGTAACGCGTGTTGCCGGTGAAGCTGCGTTCCTGCCAGTTGTCAAAGTCACTGACAGACAGGTCGTCGTTGGCCCATGCCAATCCGCAAAGCAGCATGCCGGTCACGGCTACATACATCGAAAGAGGCTGACGGGTCATCTGTTATCTGTCCTCGCTGTGCATACGGTCACTGGCTCGCAGTATCAATTGCTGCACACTGCCATCGTCAGGCTCCAGTAATGACCAGCCCGAGTTGTAGCTGACGGGGTGTGGCTGGGCGATCGCCCGGGCGACGGCCCGCAACCGGTTGAGGGCAGCCTGCGGGCCCAGCGGATCAATGTCGACCATCAAAACCACAAAGTCATCGTCACCGTACCGGGCGATGAGATCCGATCCGCGGAATGTTTCACGTAGCAGACGGCTGAACTCGATCAGAGCCCGGTCACCAGCCGCCGGGCCGTGACGTCCGTTAAAACTCTTGAAGTCGACCAGATCAAACAGAAACAGGCATGCCTGCAAGTCGGCATCATGGCACAGGGCAATGGCTTCCTGCGCCCGGGCATCGAAGCCACGCCGGTTAAGCATGTTGGTCAGTGGATCGGCGTGAGCAAGGAAATCGGCCGTCAATTCGTTTTCGATCATCTGCGCTGCATGCCGCAACACCGCCTCATCGTGCCGGGAAAACTCACGAGGCTCGCGATCTATCAGGCACAGGGTACCGAGCCTGCTGCCGGTATCAGCATGCACCGGGCAACCGGCATAAAAACGAATATGCGGATCCTGCAGCACCAGTGGGTTGTTTTTGAATGTCGGATTAATTGTCGCGTCAGGTATGACCATCACTTCTTCATGTTCGATGGCGTAGGTACAAAACGATATGTCACGGGCCGTTTCGGGTACGTCCAGTCCGATGCTGGACTTGAACCATTGGCGATTGGCATCAACCAGCGTAAACAGCGCTATGGGTACGCGGAACAGGCGGGCCGCGAGTCGCGTGATCCGGTCAAACCGTTCATCCGGCGGCGTGTCCAGTATGTTCAGTGAATGCAGGACCTGCAGGCGCCGGGACTCATCAGTCAGACGTCCTTTGCGCAACCAGTCAAGGACCACATCGGGCGGCATTGGGCGGGCGATGGCGTAGCCTTGCGCCAAATCGCAGCCGATGCTGCGCAGATATTCCAGCGTTTCGTCTCTTTCGATACCTTCGGCGGATGTGTACAGGCCCAGACCGTGACCAAGATCGATGATGGTCTTGATGACCGTGCGCGATTCCTTGGATTCAGCGGCAGTCATGACAAACGACTTGTCGATTTTTATCTCGGAAAAAGGCAGGCGTGCCAGCTGCAGCATGGATGAATAGCCGGTGCCAAAATCATCTATCGACAGATGAAATCCTTTCATGCGCAATCGCGTGAGAATATCGAGCGAGCTGATCGGGTCTTCCATGGCGCAGGATTCGGTCAGCTCAAAGATCAGGCGGTCTGGACGAATGCCCGTGCTTTGGCAGTACTCGTCCATGCGCTCGAACAGGTCTATATTGTTCAACGAGCTTGCAGAAATATTGATCGACAATGTTATTTCCCTTAACCGGCGGCGCAGGTAGTCAAACTCCGGAGAGCTGTCGAGTTGCGTGGGCAATTGCGACAACCAGCGCAATCCCTGCACCATGACCGATTCCGTCAATGTGTCGATCAGGCCGTAGCGTTCGGCCAGGGGAATAAACCGGTCCGGTCCAACGGGGCCGTGCCGGGGATGGTTCCAGCGCGCCAGGGCTTCGAACCCGGCCAGCAGACCGGTACGGCAATTGATTTTTGGCTGATAAACCAGCGTTATCTGTTTATTCTCCAGCGCATTCACGAGGTCCTGGCGACTGATGTCATTGTCGAATGCCGACGCTGTATCACCGATCACGGGCGCCGTGCCTGTCTGGTTATCGGTGCTGTTTGAGTGCTTCAACATCGCCCGCAGACGGGCTGGAGAAAACGGCTTGGCCAGCACGCCAGCAATATTGAGTCCGTGTTCGGCGGCTGACCGCGCTGCGGCATCCAGTACCCGACCACCGACGCCGCTGGAAATTATAATTTCTGCATGACAGCCCAGCCGTGCCAGCTCTACCATGACCTGGACGCCGTCCATTCTGGGCATGATCAGGTCGAGGGCAATAAAGTCTGGCTGCCAGTCCCTGACCTGTTGGAAGAATGCTGATGGTTCATCAACATAACGCGCCTCGACGCCGGCCATGGTCGCGATATTGGCGATGGTCTGTCCGGTAAGCGGATCATCATCCAGTATCAGTAATCGCGTCGTGGTGGTCATTGCTTGAATCCCATCGAATCTATTCCCGTGCGCCGGTATTCTGCATTTTTTCGAGTTTGTGTGTCAGGTCTTCCCGGCGCCATGGTTTGCCCAGCAAATGTGCACCAGCAACCAGCCGTCCCTGTCGTAGCATGGCATTTTCTGTATAACCGGAGGTAAACAGGACTTTGAGGTCAGGCTGCAACTGGCGAGCGGCGTTGGCCAGTTCGGGACCATTCATCCCGTCACCCATCATAACGTCTGTAAACAGCAGGTCGAAGGGCGCTGAGTGTTTGAGTATACTCAGCGCCTCGTTGGCATGGGCGGCGCTGATGACATCAAAGCCGAGGGCCTCAAACTGCTTCTCTGCATATTGCCTGACCAGGGGCTCGTCTTCAACCAGCAGCACCCTGCCCGAGGCCAGGGCCATCGGACCTGCCACAATGTTGTCGTGTGCCTCGGCACCAACAGAGCCGATGTTGGCTGGCAGGTACATACGCACCGTGGTGCCGTTACCCGGTTCTGAGTATATGGAAATATGGCCGCCAGACTGTTTTATGAAACCGTAAACCATGCTCAGGCCCAGTCCCGAGCCCTGGCCGCCGGGTTTGGTGGTAAAAAACGGATCAAATGCCCGCGCCCGGACTTCGGCGCTCATACCTGTTCCGGTGTCGGAAATGGACACTGTGACGTAATGGCCGGCTTCGGCTTCCGGGTGTTGCTGGACATAATCTGTATCCAGGTCGCACTGGCCGACTTCTATCAGCAGCTTGCCCTGATCTGGCATGGCGTCGCGGGCGTTCAGGCACAGATTCAGCACGGCGCTCTCCAGTTGTGGCGGGTCTATTGTCACTGCCGGCAGACTGGCTTCGGTTATCAGTTTTAGACTGATACGTTCGGGAACCGCTTGCCGGACCAGAGCCTGGATATTGTTGATCAGCTCAACAACGTCAGTTGCCTGAGGCGTCAACGGCTGTTTGCGGGCGAATGCCAGCAGTCGCCGGACCAACTCGGCAGCGCGCTGACTGGCATCACTGATCATGGCGACCAAAGGGCGTTGCTCAATGTCCAGCGTGTCATCTTCGGCCAGCAGCTCGGCGTTGCCCTGGATGACTGTGAGCAGATTATTAAAATCATGAGCCACGCCGCCGGTCAGCTCGCCGACGGTTTGCAGACGTTGTGCATGACTGAGCTGTTCTTCCAGTTGTCGTTTCTGCGTGATGTCAGTCATGCCTCCGATCAGCCTGAGAGCAACGCCATCCTTGTCGCGAATGACAAAACCATGTTCTTCCACAATGGCGATAGAGTTGTCTTTGCGCATGAACCGGTAAAGGCAATGTAAACGGTCGCGGTCCGAATTCAGCGTGTCATAAATCGTCGCCAGTGCCTGCTCTTTGTCGTCCGGGTGCAGACGCTCCGTCCAGCTTTCAGGTTTGGCCATCATCTCTTCACGGGTGTAACCAAACAGGTTGGTCACGCCGTGGTTCCACCAGATGCGGTCAGCCTGGATATCCCAGTCTGAAATAGCATCGACGGTGGCCTTGGCGAGGTGTTCAAAGCGTTCGGTGTAAAGCCGGATGTCGTGGATGTCGATTGCCGAGCCGCACCATTTTATGACGCTGCCATCTTCGTCACGGACGGGGGCGCCTTGCAACAAATGCCAGCGCCAGGCGCCGTCATGGCGCAGTACTCTGGCCTCCAGCTCATAGGTTACCTTGCATTGGACGGCATCTGACCAGCGCGACCGCAACACAACCAGGTCGTCCGGATGGATGATGCTGGGCCACTGCCCGCCTTTTGCCAGCATGATTCTGGGTTTGCCCGTGTAGTGGCTCAGCGCAAGGTTTACATAGTCAATGCTGCCGTCAGTGTTCGCGGTCCAGATTATTTGCGGGATGGCATCGGCAAACAGCTGGAATTGCTGGGGATACTGAAAAGGCGCCAGCGGATCATCTGGTGACGGCGTAAGCTCTTTCAGGGCCCGGTGATCGGCGGCAAGTTGGCGGGTGTCTTTTTGCAGGCTCTGAAAACGCTGCATGATATATGCGCACAGGCTGGCGATAATGCACATTTCAACGATAGAAAGCAGTCGGTTGCTGCCCCAATACTGAAAAGCCAGTCCGGGCGGAGAAACAAATACGCCGAGTATGGTCATCACGATGCTGGCCACCGTGATACCGACAAGAAACCGCCGACTGCCGGACAGTGCGCCCAGGATGATGCTCAGCAAATACAGGTCGCCGTGTGCAAAGCCCAATGGCGTGGCAGTGTCCAGAATCAGAACCAGCAGGGCGCTGAGGACACTGCCAATCTGTAACAGAAATCTGTGTTGCATAGGGAGCGACCTGTGAGCCCTGCCGCCAGCTGCAGTTACCAGACAGCGGCGCAGATTCAGTGCATTGTAGCAATATAATGCCTAAGCGTCTGCGCCGTATTTGCAAAGATGCAGGCGGCAGCATGTCGCGCTATGATATGAATCCGAGTCCAATCATGCCTGGCCAATGACGGCCAAACGGGCAGCCAATCATGGAGATTTTTATGTCGGACATACTCAATGGAGCGCTGAGTCAACTCAAGAAAGCCGCCCGCCACACCAACGTGCCGGATGAAGTGCTGGAGGCGCTGAATTTCCCCAAGGAAGTGCTGACGGCGCGCATTAGCGTGCGCATGGACAATGGTCTCAGACGGTCCTTTGAAGCCTGGCGCTGCCGTTATGACGATACCCGGGGCCCAACCAAAGGTGGTATCCGGTTTCACCCGGATGCCAATTTTGAAGAAGTGGTGACGCTGGCCTTCTGGATGACATTCAAATGCGCTGTCGTCAACTTGCCGTATGGCGGTGGTAAAGGGGCGATCAGGGTCGATCCGGGACAGCTGTCGAGGCGGGAGCTTGAGCGTCTGTCACGCGCCTACGTGCACGCATTTGCCAGCATGATCGGACCCGACCGCGATATCCCGGCGCCGGATGTCTATACCAATGCCATGATCATGGGCTGGATGGCAGACGAATACTCCAGTCTGGTGGGTTATCCGTGTCCGGCCGTTATTACCGGCAAGCCCATTCCGTTGGGCGGGTCGCTGGGTCGTGAAGATGCCACCGCCCGCGGTGGTTTCTACGTACTGAACAATCTGCTGGCGGAGATCGGGCTGGAAGATTGTCAACGCAGGGCTGTGGTTCAGGGCTTTGGCAACGCCGGCGCGGCCATTGCGACCATGTTGCACCAGGATGGCTGGAAGGTCATTGCGGTTTCCGACACCGGGGGCTGCGTAAATGATGACAGCGGTCTGGATCCGCAGAAGCTGAAAGAAGCCAAGAAAAAGCATGGTTCAGTGACAGGCTATGCCAAAGACGCCAACGGCAAGAAAATCAAGGTGATGCAGCGTGACGAGATGTTTGCTCTGGATTGTGACCTGTTGGTGCCGGCGGCCATGGAGGATCAGATCAGCACCGACAATGCCGACAGGATCAAGGCCTCGGTGATCATGGAGCTGGCCAACGGGCCGGTGACATCCGGTGCTGACGACATACTGGAAAAGAACGGAGTGATCGTGATTCCGGACATACTCGCCAATGCCGGCGGTGTCACGGTGTCCTATTTCGAATGGGTGCAAAACCGACAGGGGTTTTACTGGACCGAGGAGGAAGTTCAACACAAACTGCGACCGATCATGGAACGTGAAAGCGGGGCAGTGTGGCGTCTGGCACAGAAAAAGGGCATTACTCTGCGCACAGCCGCTTACGTGCTGGGGCTTGAGCGGATTGCCGAAGCGATCCAGGCCCATGGTACACAAAACTATTTCTGTCCGTAAGCCAGGCCGTGTCCGGCCGGCCTCCTGTTCCTGATCCTGCCGCTTGCGTCATTGACCCGGACTGACCTTATTGTCGGTCCGGGTCAATGCTGATCACCAGGTGGATACCAGCTTGGTACCTTCGCTGCGTCGCGGTCGCGGACTCTGGCCGTTGCCGTTACCGCGTGCCGGACGCGGATTTCTGGGCTTGGCCGCTACCGGGCGGTTACCATCGAACGTGGTATTGCCGTTACGTTGCAGGCGCTCTTCTTCACGATAAGCGCTGGTTGCCCCCGGATGGGAGGGTGATCGCGCCTGACCGCTGTTCGGCGACCGGGTTGCGCCGCTGCGCCCCGTGGCCTGGCGTGCAGGGCCGGACCTGCCTGCGCCCGGGCGCGAATCACCCGGTCGACCAGCGCCCTGGCCGCGCCGCTGCTGCGGGCGACGGGTTTCGGTATCCTTGACGTCTTCCAGGCGTTCGCGCAGCTCGAAACCGGGCACAACTTCGCGCTTCATGGTGGTTTTCAGCACGCGCTCGATCTGCTTCAGCTGCTTCAGCTGGTCGCCACTGAGCAGGGAGATGGCGGCACCTTCCGCACCCGCGCGGGCTGTACGGCCAATACGATGCACGTAGTCTTCCGGCACGTCAGGCAGGTCGTAGTTGATAACGTGTGGCAACTGATCGATATCAATGCCGCGTGCGGCGATGTCCGTGGCCACCAATACCTGCAGTTCGCCATTCTTGAACTGATGCAGCACCTTTGTGCGTTGCGCCTGGCTCTTGTTGCCGTGAATGGCGCCGGCATTGATGCCGTCACGCTCCAGCAGCTGCACCAATTTGTTGGCGCCGTGTTTGGTGCGGCTGAAAACCAGTACCTGATACCAGCTGTTGGTGCGGATCAGATGACTGAGCAGCTCGGTTTTGCGAGCCTTGTCCACCGGGTGCAGGGTCTGGGTGACGCGATCTGCAGTGGTATTCAGCGGCGCTACATTGATCTGCACCGGGTTTTGCAGCAGGCCTTTGGCCAGTTCACGGATTTCGCCAGAGAACGTTGCCGAGAACAACAGGTTTTGTCGTTTCGGCGGCAGCAATGCCAGGATTTTTTTGATATCACGAATGAAGCCCATGTCCAGCATCCGGTCGGCTTCATCCAGCACCAGTACTTCCAGCTGATCAAAGCGGACAGCATTTTGCTGATAGAGGTCCATCAGCCGGCCCGGCGTGGCCACCAGGACATCCAGGCCGCCACGCAGAATCATCATCTGCGGATTGATCTTGACGCCACCGAAGATCACGGCAGAGCGGACCTTCTGGTATTTGCCGTAGGTTTTCAGGCTCTCGTGGACCTGTGCCGCCAACTCCCGGGTAGGGGTCAGGATCAACGCGCGGATCTGGCCGCCGCGGGTACGTTCACCGCCATCCAGCTTTTGCAGCAGGGGCAGGGTGAAACCTGCCGTCTTGCCGGTGCCGGTCTGCGCGGATGCCATTACATCCGAACCGCTTAGTATCGCGGGGATGGCTTGGGCTTGAATGGGGGTAGGGGTAGTATATTGCTGATCAGCCAAAGCTTTCAGCAGGCCTTCTGACAGGCCCAGATTATCAAAACTCATTGATTTCCTATTGGTCTCAAAGAAGGGTCGACGTTTAGTGAGTCGTCCCTTGGTACACCTGTAATGTGAACACTTGAAAAGCTATTGTGAACACGTTCCGGGCACGGCTGGATGAAGTCATCGAGCAATGTCCTGAGGTGAGCACGCCAGTGTGGATTGTTGTCCGGGGGCGCCTTCATGGCGTGCGGACCAGCCCACATAAGTGACAGGTACCCGACAGGGCAGGTACGTGTAATGCAGTATTGCAGAATGCGGATGATAGCGCATCGCTGGCCAAATAGATACTTTGTCACAATTAGCGGCAATAAATTCGTTGCCTGACGCGTCAATATTGCTTACCGTACCGCCCCTTGAGCACCATTAAATATCACCCGGTTGTCCCAGAACCAATAAAAAGAAAGAGCATTTGTATAATGAAATCAATCACTTTTTATGAGTCCAGGCGCGCTGGCGGGTTCTCCCGCGCCGTTACCCGATCTCTGTCCGCGTCAGTCCTGAGCCTGAGCATGTTTGTTGCTGTGTCCGCGAGCCATGCACAGACCGCCGAATCCACCGAGGACTCCACGGTCACGTATCCGGCAGCGTACTTTCAGCAATGGGCGCCGGTGACAGCGCAGGACATGATCAACCGTATTCCCGGTGTCGGTTCAGCCACGGGCAGCAACTTTGGCGGTTCCAGCGGTGGTCGCGGCCTGGGCGGCGGCGGTGGTAACCAGATCCTCATCGACGGTAAACGTGTCGCTGGCAAAAGCAATGAAGCAAGCAGCCAGCTGGCACGGATTCCGGCAGATAAAGTGCACCACATTGAGCTGATTCGCGGAACGTCGGCGGAGCTGGACGTGCGCGCTGACCAGATCGTCAACATCGTGTTGACAGAAGCCTTGTCCAGCCGTTCCTTCTCCTACGAAATCAACACTGACCGTTACATGGATTCGCACGTGCAGCCTGGCGGCAAAGTCGCTGTTAATGGCCAGCAGGGTGGTTTCAATTACCTGCTGAGCGCTGAGGCTGAGCCTCGTCATGATTTCCGGCCCAGCGCCGAGGTCAGCGTGCTGGGCGATTTTTCGCCCAACGACTCCATTGAGGAGGAGCGCACCCGTGATCAGTATACCTATACCTATGCTGCCAACCTGGCCTACGACATCAATGCCGACAGCAGTGCGCGTCTGAACATGTTGTACTCCGACTACGACAATACCGTCGATGTTGATCGGCGTATCACCGATCTGACCGTCAATCCGCCACAAACCGTGATAGAGCGTGAAGTCATTCCCGGCACCAACAATAACTGGGAGATTGGCGGCGATTACGAACGCGTGTTCAGCAATAACCATCGCTTCAAGATCCTGTTCATCGCCAACCAGAAAAACGAAGAGTCCACGCGGGAACGATTCGCCCGCGAAGCTGGTGGCAGTGAAGAGAAAGAGCTCTACCTGAACACTGATGCAACCACTGAAGAGCGCATCATCCGAACGTCATACTCATTGGGTCTGGCCGACGGCCAGGACCTGGAGCTGGGCGTAGAGCGAGCCCAGACAACGCTTGATTCCAGACTGCGCCTGGGTCTGCCAGGGCCAGGGCCCGGCAGCGACAGCTTTGGTGGTCTCACGCCGGTGGCGGTCAGCAATGCCAACTCAACTGTGGAAGAGATTCGCTACGAACCTTTCGCCGTTCACAATTGGCAGATCAATTCGCAACTGACGCTGGAAAGCTCGTTGATCTACGAAGCATCAGAGATTACCCAGACGGGTGATGTCTATAATCAGCGCGATTTCGATTTCTTCAAGCCCAAGCTGGATTTACGTTATGACCTTGGTAACGGCAAACAATTGCGTGCGACGGCAACCAAGGCTGTCCGCCAGTTGAGTTTCTCCGACTTTGTCGCCTCCAGCGATACGCGCGACGATGACGCCGAAACCATGGCGGGTAACGTCAATCTGCGCCAGGAACAGGTGTGGAACTTCGATCTGGGTGCTGAATACCGGCTGCCAAATGACCTGGGGGTGATTGATGGCAGTGTTTTTTATATGCAGCATATCGATGTTATCGAGCGAATAGATGTTTCGCTGACACCTGACGACCCGATCTCCGCCAATGGCAATATTGGCGACGGTGATATGTACGGTTTGCGGCTGAGCGGCAGTGTGCGCATGAACGCCATCAACATGCCCAACCTGATGATCATATCCAGTCTGGAAGTGAAGGATTCAGAGATCAAAGATCCCTTCCTGGGCATTGATCGACGCTTCGAGAATTTCGATCGTGGTCGTTTCCAGCTGGGCTTCCGGCATGATCTGCCATCCCTCAGAATCAACTATGGCATGAACTGGAACAACCGGCTGGATGGCAATATCAAGCGCTACGACATCGACAATATCGAGAACATGTACGGTGATCCGAATGTCACAGCGTTTCTGGAATACGTGACCCCAAACAATATCCGGGTACGTTTTGACGCGCGCAATGCTACCAACAACATCCAGTGTCGGGATCGAACACGTTTTGATGGACGCATCAGCACCGGCGCGATTTCGGAAATCGAGTACTACTGTGCCGAAGCGGCGCGTGTGGTATCCATCAAGATCAACGGCACGTTCTGATTGTTTGCTGATCAGTGTACCTGCTACCGGTCAGTCGAGCTGACTGACCGGTAGCAGCGTGACCCCTCGCGAGGTCAGCGATGCCACGCTGTGACGACAAACTCCCGCTTTTTCAATCAGCTTGCTTTCACAGACGTCACAACGTACACACTCCTTGAAATCGATGTGTTGGTTGCGGATGGCACCTGTCGGGCAGGCGTGTTCACAGACTTTGCACACCGTGCACTGCGGCACGCGCCTGATGCGGCGCAGGCTCACCAGTGACAACACTCCCAGTGCGGCACCCAGTGGGCATGCATACCGGCAGTAGAAGCGCTTGACTACCGCTGAGGCCAGCAGAATCAGGACAAGTATCGTCCACAACACGATGGAAGTACTATAGAAAAACAGTGTGCCAAAGGGTTCAAAGTACTGGAAGATGCTGATGTCACTTTGCACCAGTGCCATGATGATGATCAGTGCCAGAATCACGTACTTCAGATAGAGTGCCTTGTCGTGGATAAAGGCAGGCACTGTTTTTTGCCAGCGCTTGGGCACAAACCGGGTGAGCATGTCCTGCAGGGCCCCAAAAGGGCACAGGGACGAGCAGAATACCCGACCCCAGATCAGAGTCGTCACCAGGGTAAAAACCACGATCATCAGCAAAGGCAGGTCACTGAGAATCATTGACGGGCCGAGTTTGATAGTATTGGTGATGTGTGAGACCGACAGAAACCCGCCGTTGATAAAACCGAGATAGACCAGTGTGATGCTCAGTGCCAGCCAGCGCAGGCGGGCATTCTTGCGCAGGAAGGCAGTCATCACCAGCGCGAAAATCATTAGCAGTGGCAGTACCCTTGCCCAATTGATATCAGTCAGCAGTCCCGCGCTTGATGCCAGCATCATATCATCCATGGCCAGCTCACCAGGCGCGCGAATCTCCCGACCCAGGGCGAGGTCCAGGGCGATGCCGGCAAGTTGTATATCAATGGTGTAGGGAGGCTGACCGTTCTGCGGATCGTAAGATACGGTAAATGGCTGGCCCAGATCCATGGCCGGATCGAGAATCATGGCAACAGCGAAATTGGCCTGGCCGGTAATCTTGCCCTGGTCGGCGCTGCCGGCATAAACCGTCTGGCGGCGCGGCATGGGATACTCTGTATCGCCCTGACGTATGGCAAAACGTTCCTGGCGGAACGGGTCAGAAGCATTGCCGCCGATACCCACCAGCATCAGCTTGCCATCGTCGAAGCGGCTGCTGGCGTCCCGCTCCGCACGGGAGTAGGCATCAGTGCCGACCAGTATCTCGCCGAGTACTTCGTTGCCCATGTAGGCGAATGACAGGATCAGCGTTGTGTCGTCGGGCAGGCTGGCGCTCATGACTTGCACCAGGCTCTGAGTCTTGAGATCTTCCCAGCTCAGCGGTGCCAGATGGTCACGGGTATTGCGGGCACTGTCGGCCGCTGACGAGAAACCGCTGCCGGCAAGATAGGCCTGTGCCACTTTGCGAGCGGCGTTGTAAACGCCGCGGCTGGTCGCCCAACTGGTAATAGTGGCACGTGACACGCCGTCTATGTCACGGCCTACGCGAAACGGATCAGATAGCGGTTTGCGGCGGAATTGCTCCTGAAAGGGGCGGATGGACAGGAAGTCGCCGCGACTGGACAGAAAGGATTCATTGTAGTCCAGCACTTTGATGGCAGTCACGTAGGCGTCGAGGTCAAGGCCAACAAGTACGTCTATGGTCGAGCTGAAGCCGATTTCTTCAGGTGGCAGATCCGAGGTCTGAAATACATAGCCGGTAATAGCTTCCTCACCGGAAGCAGGGTCAGTGACAAAAGCGGTGTAGACCGGAGGGGTGCCGGACTTTTCGCTGAAGCGCTCCGCCGCCGGCATAACCTCCTTCAGTTGCGCCTCGTTTACCACTCGACTGAACGGCGTCTGAGCGCTGGCGTTGCCGGCAAGCATCAGACACAACAGCATGAGGCCCGTCAATAATGGTCGCGTCATGTGGCAAGAAACACGCTGCTGATCAGCCAGCCGGTATAGGCCAGGTAGACGGAAATCAGTACCAGGCCTTCAACACGGTTGATGCGACCCTGTCCCCTGAAACCGTAGCCAATGACAAACAGTGACACGGTGAGTCCCACCATGACGGCCATATCCCGGGTCAGTACTTCGTGACCAACACCCATGGGATGGATGACGCCGGCGATGCCGACAACGGCCAGCGTGTTGAACAGGTTGGAACCAAGGATGTTACCTAGCGCCATGTCATGTTCGCCCTTGCGGGCGGCGATGACCGAAGACGCCAGTTCCGGCAACGAGGTGCCCACGGCGATGACGGTCAGGCCGATGATCAGGTCGCTGACGCCGAGCCCCTGAGCTATGGTAACCGCGCCCCAGACCAGAATGCGGGAGCTGACAATCAGCAGCAGCAGGCCGATCAGTGTCCACATCACGGCCTTGCGCAGAGGCATTACCCGGGTATCGAGTTCTGCGATGATTTCCTGGCCCAGCGCGTCGTGACAGGCAGCCTGCTGGTCGCGCCGCCCCTGCATCACAGTCCAGACCATGATGGCGGCGAATACCCCAAGCAGAACCAGCGCATCAGCGCGGCTGATAAAGTCGTCCAGCAGCTGCCAGGCTGCCAGCGCGGTGACCAGCGTGAGTATCGGTAAAGTACGGCGCAGTACCTGGGAGTCCACCAGAATAGGACTGATCAGAGCGGTGATGCCCAGAATCAAAGCGATATTGGTAATATTGGAACCATAGGCGTTGCCCAGAGCGATTCCCGGATTGCCTTGCCATGAAGCCAGTGCTGATACCACCATCTCCGGCGCGGACGTGCCGAAACCGATAATGACCATGCCTATGATCAGGGGCGGGATATTAAAATGCCGGGCGGTAACGGCAGCGCCCTCGACAAATCGGTCAGCGCTCCAGACGAGAATGACGAGGCCAATGGTTATTGCCAGTAATGCAAGCAACATGTGGTTGTTCCTGGTAGTTGTCCGAGAGTGTGCTGTGGCTGATGATACCAGTAACAGGCTGTCGGTCACGGGGCTGCCTAGTTTAGCGATTGTCAGCGAAAAGACCAGTACTTATGCCCGAGAAAACTGGTAAAAACAGGTACTACGATACCAATCGCATGGGCGATTTCAAGCGTGAAGCGGGTGACACCCAGCATCGGCAGCACGGCATAGGCCATCAGCAGACTGACCGCCCAGGTCTGTACGATGGCCAGTACATTGACCAGTGCGAACAAAAGCACGGAACGCTGCAGGGTCTGGGTGCTGGCCTTGAAGACAAAAATACGGGCCAGTATGTAAGCGGTCACCATCCCGGTAAGGTAAGCCAGCACGACTGATGCCGAAAATCCCATCCAGTTACTGTAGACAATGCGCGTGCAAAAATTGACCACGGCGGCCGTGCCACCGGTCAGCAGAAAGGCCATAAACTGTCGGGAGATGAAAGGCTGAATCATGGGTCGGGCTCGCCGCTGCAGGCGCGTTGCGCCAGTTGTCTGCCAAACTCGATGCTCTCGGAGATACCACGGTCACTGGGATAATAGTGTGATGTGTCGGCCACCCACAAGCCCTGTATTGGCAGCTCAGCCGGCGGCAGACGGTCTGCAAACCCTGGCTCGCAGATGGGCTGTGCATAACGATAGCGGCTGGCATGAATGTCAATAAAGTCATCGTCCTGCAGGTGAGGGTTGATTTTCTTGAGATAGCTTCGCACCTTATTGATAAAAGTGGCGTCGCTGTCGGTAAACTTGGCATGCTCCCCGGGCAGATAGAACGGTACATAGACCAGATGATTTTCCATGGGGTGCAGATTGCTGTATTCGACCAGCCCGGGTATGTCCATCTCCGGGTCATTGATATTCACCCAGAATTTGTCAGACACCGGCCGACGCAGCTTGGCTATGACACACACCACCGCGATATTACGCAAGCTGGCGTAAGCTTCACGGGTTTCGTCGGGTAGCGCCGGAATCAGCCTGGGCACGTAGGGCAGAGGAATCGTGCTGATCACGCGTGTAAAAGGTTGCAGCTCGCCCTCCGTTCCGTCAGCGGTGGTAACTTTCACGCCGGCCAGTTGCTGGCCATTGACGACCACTTCCGTTACCGGCGTGTTCAGGTGTATTTCGCCGCCTCCGTCCCTGATCGCGGCAGCCAGCGCCTGCAACAGGGTTTCTGACCCGCCTTCCAGATAGCCAAGACATTCGCGCATCAGGCTGCTGCGGGAGCGGCCCACGCGGTGAATCCGGCTCCAGATCCAGGCTGCCGACAGGTTGTCCGAATAATGGTAAAACTTGTAGTCAAAGAGTGTGCGCCACACCGCCTGCCAGGCTTCATCACCTACCCAGCGACGAATCCAGCGGCGTGCATCCAGTCTGTCGAGGTCCTGCCAGCCGGTGCGCTTGGTCGACACAAAGGCATGCAGGCCGTAGCGGATCTTGGCCCCCAGACTCAACCCCCGGAAACGTAACAGCGCCAGCGGATTGCCCCAGTCCTGCAGTTGATTGTGATACCAGTAGCCCATGCGGGTTTCCGTCCAGCGCATGCGGTCAGCAATGCCCAACTCGTCGAGCATTTGCAGCAAACCTCGATCGGACAGACAGTGGAAGTGATAGTAACGTTCTATCTGCAATCCGTTAAAGTCAAAACTGGCGGTCATGCCACCCAGCCGGTCATCGGCCTCAAACACCACCGGACGAAATCCGTCCTGCACCAATTGATAGGCCACCGCCAGCCCCATCGGGCCAGCGCCCAGCACGGCAACGCGGTTGTCAGCGGATCTGGTTTGCAACGACTCCATGTCCTAAAACTCCAGGGCGACATCGCTGTAGCGCGAGTCATTAAATGTTTTGTGAATGGCCGTTTTGAACGGTGTATAGGGCACGCCGAAAAGACCCGGCCAGTCAATGACCTCGAACTCGTCTTCGGCGGTCAGGGCCTCGAGTTGCTGAGTGGTGAAGGGTGGATTTTTATCAAACAGCGCCCACAACCACAGCAGGGCATGAAACAGGCAGTAGGGTATGCGCAGAATCAAAGCGCGCGCCCCTACCGCCTGTTTGATCATGCGGATCATATCGATGTAGTCAATTTTTTCGTGACCGGAAATATTGTAGATGCCGTGGCCACGACGCGACTCAATACAACTGATTATGATGTCGCAGAAATCGCCGACATATAGCGGCTGGCGCATGTAACGTCCGTGTCCAGGTATGGGGAAGACCGGGACCTTTTTCATGAAGCGCGACAGCCAGCCCAGATGTTTGCGATCAAACCAGCCGAACATCAGGGTGGGGCGCAGGATGGGACATTCGATGCCGCTCGCCAGCACCATGGCTTCCTGCTCACGCTTGCTTCGCGTGTAAAAATCGTCGGCCACTGATTCAACCACGGACGAACTGATGTGCACCAGGTAGGGTCGCGTCGGGCATGTCCTGATAGTGTCCAGTATCAACCGGGTGGCATCAACATTGTTATGCTGAAAGTCCTGATAGTCGATACCACCAATCTGTGCCTGCAGCATGACCACTACATCGGCGTTGGAGATGTGCTGCTGCCAGTCGCCGGGCTGCGCCAGGTCGGCATATAAGCAGCGCAGATCCGGTTGCACCCGCTGCAGTACAGCCAGGTTGGCGCGGTGCTTATCAAGTACAACAATATTGTGATAACCGCGGTCGCGCAGTCTGGCCACCAGGTTCTGGCCGACCAGTCCGGCGCCGCCGGGCAGGACAATATTGATGCTTTTATCTGGATATTGTTTGTCTTGGCTCATGGGTTCGATACGGGTGTCGGGGGTTCGATGGAAAGTTCAAGGGGGAGCTCGCAGGCTGCCGTGTCTGCGATCAGGACGGCCGCGTCACCGGCCAGGTCGCGACTCACATAGCCACGAAATCCTGACAGGTACGCATTGTCATCAACGGCATCGGCGACATCCGATCTGGGTTGTCCGGTCAGCGCAAAACCTCTGACCACGCCCGCGCCATCGGTCACTGTGATCAGTGCGGGCACCTGTTGCCGTTCGGCGTTGTAAAGCCAGCCCTGGATCGCAAGGTAATCCTGATCGGCATTAACTGGGGCTACGATGTCCACATGGCCAGCGCATCGTGGCAGCGAAGGATGGGTAACAGTGTTGCCCAGCGCACCTTTCAGGCCGCGCCAGGGATAGATGCCAAACATGCCGAGCTGCCTCGTTTCAGCCACTTCCACGGTGCGCAGCAAACCGGGGGACATCTCGAAAACATGTTGAATCTGGGCTTCGTCCTCGACGCCGAGCGTCAGCGCCAGGCCGGCCACTTCTCGATCAAACACCAACTGATGTTGTGGTATTGCCGCCCGCCACTGCAGATTCAGCATCAGACCAACCACAACCGTGGCGGTAGCGATTATCAATCGTGGGTGGTGTTTCACCTGGCGACATAGCCACGGCAATAGCAGCACCAGTACACATGCCCAGGCCATCAGGGCGGGCGTGGTATAGCGGTAGCTGACGGCCTGGAGCACACCGAATGTCACCCGTCCCGATGCCGTCCCCAAGGCGGTGCCGGCCAGGTAGATAATGCCGAACACCAGCGCCAGAATCAGTGTATTGTTTTTGGGTGACCTGATGCCCCGGTACAGGTAGGTCAATGCGATTGCAGCCATGACACAGGTCGAAACCATGGCGATCACGGTGGCCAAGGTGCCGCGACCAAACAGATTGAAGAAAGGTGTGCCCAGATAAAGGAGCACAAACTGCACAACCTCCAGGGGCTGATGGAGAAGCGCGTCGACGGTGGAGCCATGATATGGCGGTGCCTGGTAATCATGGAAATACAGGCCAAGCATGGCGATACTCATCCCGCACAGAAGCAGCACGCGCCAAATGCGCATACGGCTGATCAGTGCATAAAGTGCCATCAAAGGCAGCGCCAGAACGCCATTGGCCATGGTGCCAACGGAGGCGATGCCGAACAGGCAGGCTATCACAAAGGCGGTGTTCGCTGACTGTTCTCCTGCGGCGGATTTATGTAACCAGTAGAATGCGCAAAGCGGCAGCAATTGCGCCAGGAAAAACTGACTCTGAAATGCCCAGGCCAGATTCTCATGTTGCATCCACTGAAACAGCCAGGCGACAAGAAAACAGGTGACAAAAAACAGCATCGTGCGGCTCGCCCCGACTGTCCGCAGACGGTGCTGGCTGAGTCGCCAGAATAACACCACTGCCAGGCCGACAAATACTTGATTCATCACCAGCAGGAAGATGCTCAGGCCGCCGAACAACCTGTAGTCCAGCCAGAACAGTAATCGCGACAGCACTATGCGATGCTCGTTGTGCTGAGCCCACCATAACCAGTGGGCACCATCATTAATGGCGATATAGAAGCCCAGCGTGGCGCCCCACATGTCCCAGAACGGCACGGGCGTGTACATCCGTGCGGTACCGGCGATGGCGAGCACGACAAAAGCAGTCGCCAAAAGGGCCGCCAGTGCAGCCGCCTGGTGTGTTCGTCCTTGTCCGGAGAGAAGTTCGGTCATCCTTGCCTGCCCTTATATGTCCATTTTGTTAAATACAAATCGGGGCAGGTGGCGGATGATCATCATGATCAGCCACCATTTTGCGGGGGCATAAACTACCGGGCTGCCTTTGTTGACGCCGCGTACAATGGCTGCCGCTACATCTTCCGCTGGGGTGAGACGGGCGCCGGCCTGTTTAAGGTGTGCTGTCATTGGCGTATCCGTGGGACCCGGCTTGATAAGCACGATGTTGACGCCGCTGCCGGCCAGTCGATGTTGCAGTCCTTGTGCATAACGGGTGACCAGGCCCTTGGCGGCCCCATATACGTAATTCGACTTGCGGCCGCGGTCGCCAGCGACCGACCCGATAATGGCGATGGTGCCGGTATTGGCCGCCTGCATGGGTCCGGCGAAAGCTTCGGCGAACAGCACCGGTGACAGCCCATTGATATGCATGGCGTCAACGGCCGCGCTCAGATCTTGCTGGCATTGCTGTTGGTCCGGCAATGTACCGTGGGCAATAAGGACAATATCCGGTGTTCCATCTTTCACTATATGCGCGACGGTTTTACCGATCGTATCGGCGCAGCTGAAGTCTGTGCACTCTGCCTGGCTGGTGACTGACGGGTTGCGGACCAGCAGATCAGCCGCAATCGCATTCAGCTTGTCGGCGTCTCTGCCCACCAGTACAAAATGCAACTGCCTGCCGGCTGCGTGCTCAGGCTGCTCTGCCCATTGTCGCGCGCAATGCTCGGCGATGGCAGAGCTGGCGCCGACAATAACGATGCGGGTGTTTTGTGTCATAACCGATACCTTTTGATTGACGGTGTCAGGAGCCCAGTAACCGTCGTGACATAGCCGAGCTGATACCCGGGTCGCGAAATGCTGAGAAGGTTTCCAGGCCGGGATATCCCTGGGCGAACATCTGCGCCGGCATACGGGCATCCTTGGCGGCATAGAGGCGACCGCCGGCCTGCGTGACAATGTCATCAAGACGTACAAACAGCCGTTCGGTCCGGGGGCCCTTGTTGGGAAAGTCCAGTGCCAGTGTTGCGCCCGCCATGGGGAAGCTCAACAGGCCGGCAGCGGGCCGCTCGGCAAAGGTCTTGAGCACGGCGAGAAAAGACCCTTCGCCGGCGGCGGCAATGGCAGTCAGCATGTCTGCGACTGCCTGCCTGGCGCTGGCGCGCGGCACCACACACTGATACTGGTAAAAGCCGCGGCGACCATACATGCGGTTCCAGTGGTGGATCTTGTCCAGGGGATAAAAGAAGTTCTGGTAATCCGCCACGCCCGGTCCCGCCTTGCGCGCATTCATGGCGTAATAGGCTGCATTAAAAGGGCGCAGACTGAGTCTGTTTACCAGTGACAATGGCGGTGTTATCGGCATGGAGATGCCCGCCGCTGGGCGGGTCTTGCGTGTCGGTCTTTGTTTCGGCGGTAACGCTGCCAGATCCTGCTCGCTGGCGTGATTGGCGCGCAGGAAGATGCCGCGGGTCTGGGACCCGGCCAGGCAATCAATCCAGGATACTGTGTGCTCCCAGCCGACTTCCGATGCATCTGCATAGGCAAAAAAGTCGTCCAGGCTGGAGAAAGGCAGGGTCTCGGTGAGGAGCCAGGGGCTGCCGATACGCCGTAACTGAATGTCTACACGAGCGATGACGCCGGTCAGACCCAGGCCGCCTATGGTCGCCTGGAACAGATCAGGGTTGTCGTTACGGCTGCAATCCCGGGTGCTGCCGTCGGTACGTGCCAGACTGAAACCGGTGACATGATCGCCAAATGTGCCCATGATATGGTGATTCTTCCCGTGCACATCGTTTGCGACTGCGCCGCCCACCGTGACCAACTGAGTGCCGGGTGTCACGGGCAGCATCCAGCCGCGAGGTACAAAACAGTCCTGGATTTCCTTTAATGTCACACCTGCTTCGCAGGACAACAGGCCGGTGTCCTTATCAAAGCGAATAAAACGGTTCATGCCCCGGGTCTGCCACAACGTGCCTTCGGGATTCAGGCAGACATCGCCGTAGCTACGACCCATGCCATAGCTGATACCCGGCAGTTCGTGCTGAATCTGCCGCGACAGGGTTCGGTGGTCGGCCAACTGAACCGAATTGTGAGCATGAAGGCCAAGACGGCCCCAGGAGCTGATTTTCATGAGCAGGCGCCGTCTTTCATGATCAGGCCACCGATCCGATTATCAGCACGACTGCAAATCCCAGGCCGGCCAACAGACTGGCCTTGTCCTTGACCGCGAATACCAGCGGATCGTCGTGCATCAGACCGCGGCTGGCCTGCATCCACATCCAGCTGATCCAGAACAGCATGAAGGGGATGGCGGCCCAGACCAGGGTGGGGTTGCGATACAGTTCCAGTACCTCGTCGCTGTTCAGATACAGAGCGAGCACCATCACTGCCACATAGCCTGAGGTGACACCCAGAGTCTGAATCAACGGCGCATCGCTGGTGAAATATCCGCGGCCATGCGCCTTTACCGCGCCGCTTTCCGCTTGCAGAGCCAATTCTGCATAGCGTTTAACAAAGGCCAGCGACAGGAAAAGAAAAACGGATTGGGCCAATAACCAGAAAGACAGATCCAGGTTGGCAGCGGCGGTTCCGGCGATGACGCGCAAGGTATACAGCATCGCCAGCGTCAGGCAGTCAACCAGCATTATCCGTTTCAGGCCAAACGAGTAGGCGCAGGTCAGCGCCAGGTACACCAGTAACCATTGCAAAAACTCGACGTTGACCCAAAGGGCCATGGCGATACCGGCGGCGAGCAGGAATGGCATCAATATCACGCCCTGCCAGGCCGGGACCAACCCGGATGCAAACGGACGCAAGCGCTTGCGCGGATGCAGGCGGTCGCTTTCCAGATCCAGCAAATCGTTGGTGATGTAGACCGCCGATGCACACAAACTGAATGCGATAAAACCAAGCGTCAGTGATACCCAGGTGTTCAGGTCACTGAACTGGTGTGCCGCAATCAAGGGAATGAACAACAACAGGTTTTTCAGCCACTGGTGTGCGCGAATCACGCGCAACCAGATCAGCAGGTTGCTGGCGCGGAGCGGAAACTCATGTTCGATATCACATACGGCGCGAGCTCTGTCGCTCAGCCCGTTGGCGCCATTGACGACCACCGCGCTGTGCGCCACGCTCCATACTGGCAGGTCCTTGTCACAGTTGCCGACATACACAAAGCCGGTGTCGGCGAATCGTGCCGTCAGCGCTTCGGCTTTACGTGAGCCGGAGAGGTTGATATCGCCATCGCTTGCCATGACCTCATCAAACAGCTGCAGGTGGTCGGCGATTGCCTGAGCGATGGAATGATGGGAGGCGGTACACAGTATCAGTCTGCGCCCGGCATCCTTCTGTTGTCGTAACCAGACCAGCAAGGCTTCATTGTATGGCAGGCTGGCCGGATCAAACTGACAATGGTCGGCAAGACGCTGCTTGAGCAGTGCCTTGCCGCGGGCCAGCCAGAGTGGGATAAACAGCGTTGCCCACGGCCGCTCGCGCAGTACTTTCAGTGCTGACTCGTGGAGCATGTCCGTGTGGATCAGCGTACCGTCCAGGTCAACTACAAGCGGTTGATTCAAGCAATGGCCTCCGTGAAAGAAGTCAGGGTATCAGATTTGACTGCCTGTGGGAATTTTTTACAATGCTGCCGGGATCGGCGCTGGTGGTGTTACTAACGGCCGGGGCGGTCGCTTAACCACTGCAGCGCGATCTCTGGTGGCATCGGCCTGCCGATAAAGTAGCCCTGCGCATGTGTGCAGCCCAGGTCGCACAGGAACTGCAGTGTCCAGTCGTCCTCCACGCCTTCGGCGGTGACATTGAGGCTGAGCGCATTGGCCAGACCGACTACTGCAGCGGCGATCTTTTGTGACTCAATTGACGTTGAAGCGGACATGACAAACATCTTGTCGATCTTCATTTCCGAAAACGGCAGGCGGGCCAGTTGCACCAGTGACGAATAGCCCACACCAAAGTCGTCTATCGACAGATTGAAACCCTTGATACGGAACTGGGTCAGGTATTCGAGTGTGGCAACGGGGTTTTCCATACTGCTGGTTTCAGTAATCTCCAGGGTCACCTGGGAGGGCGCCACCCCGTGGTGTTCGCAGGCCTGCTGAACCCAGATCGGAAACATCGCGTCAGCGAGCACGACAGGTGACATGTTGATGGCTATTTTCAGGTCGGTGCCCAGAAAGTTGGCAGCAAACCAGGCCAGGCTCATGTCAAAGACCTGCCGCGTGAGCTCGGCGATGAGACCGTTGCGTTCGGCCATCGTGATGAACTGGTCCGGGAATATCATGCCGCGTTCAGGATGCTGCCAGCGCACCAGGCTTTCAAAACCCACAACTTTCCCGGTGGTACAGATGACCTTGGGCTGGTAGTGCACGCTCAGCTGTTTCTGCGCTAACGCGCTGGCGAGCATATCTGCGCTGACAGGTGTCACATGTCCTACGCCAGCGGTCAGTCGTTTGTCTGGCTCCTGATGCAACAGGCTACGGAGTTTGGCGGGCGTGAAGGGCTTGGGCAGCACGCCGGATACGCGCAGGCCATTCTCCTCGGCGGCCCTGCTGGCGGCTTCAAGAACTCGTCCGCCAAGCCCGCTGGTGACAATCACGATGCCCTGATGGCCGGAAAGCGCGAGGCGATGCAGTGTTTCCACGCCGTCCACCTCCGGCATGACCAGGTCGACAATCAGGTGTGAGGGCTGCCAGTCCGCCACCAGCTGGAAGAATTCCTCGGCCTGGGTGGTCGCGCGAACATCAAAGCCCGCACGAGCCGCGATCGCGCAGATGGTGGCGTTGACATTGACATCGTCATCCAGGACCAGCAGGCGTGTGGCGGCATCTGTGCTGTGATCTGTTGCCCCCATGGGGCTCCTCTTTCCGGCAGCCGTATTGTCATATTTTTGTTATTAAACTGTTATCGAACTGTCGTTCGGTTGTTACGGACGAGTCTTACAGTACCCGCTCCGAATACACTATCTGGGGTTTTAACCAATGACAACCAAAAAGTTATATCGTGGCGTTTGTCTGGCGCTGGGCGGTCTGGCGGCCGCGCCGCTGGCGTTGGCTCAGGATGGACCGGCAGTAGAGGAAATGGTGGTAACGTCACAGTTGCGCACCTTTGCCAGCAGCTCGGTCAGTGACGAGATGTTGGATCAGGTGTCCGGTGCCGCCAGCGTTCTGGGGGCAATCGACTATATCCCCGGCGTTCTGGTAAACGAGGGTGATGCCTTCGGCGGTGACGACTGGTCCACAACCATCAGCATCCGCGGATTCCAGGTCAGTCTGGATGAGCAGCAACTGGGCATGACCATAGACGGCATACCCAATGGCAATTCCAATTACGGCGGCGGCTCCAAGGCCAATCGCTTTCTGGACACGGAAAACCTGTTTGCCGTTGATGTGGTGCAGGGTACCTCTGACATTGCCTCCTGGTCACATGAGGCTCTGGGAGGCAGCATGAACTTCCGCAGTGTCGATCCGACTCAGGAGTCCGGCCTGACTGCATCAACCACGTTCGGCGACAACAATGCGCGCAAGCTATTTGTCCGTTACAACACTGGCGAGATCATGGACAACACCTATGCCTGGATCAGCATGTCCAGCTCCGATATCGATGCCTGGATTGACGGTTCGGGTGAGTCCAATCGCGACCATATAGCCGCCAAACTGAAGGGTTATTATGACAACGTCGAACTGACCGGCTATATCTCCTACGATGATGCGCATGAGGACAACTACCAGCGCGTAACGCCACAGGAGTTCATCGAGGATCCGACCTGGGATCGACTGACCGGCGACTGGACCGGCGTGCCTCATGTCGATCAGTTGTACCGACGCGGTTGGTCAACACTACGCAAAAACCTGCTGGCTTATGCCAAAGCAGATTTTGAGGTATCGGGCATCGATTTCAGCACCTCGGTCTATCATCATGATAACAGTGGTCGCGGTGACTGGTTGCCGCCTTATATCGTTGACGTGCGTAATGACGGCGCTGGCAATCCACACTCCGAGCTGAACACAGGAGCGCCTGTATTGGGTGGAGCCCCGCTGGGTACCATAACCTTTGTTGACGCTGATGGCCGGGCCCTACAACCCATAGCGGGCTGCGAAAGCTCGCTGACGTTCCCCTACGGCGGTGCCGGCCCGGCCTACGATCCGGCCTGTTTCCCGGCGGGTGCATTGCCGGTCGGTTCCTATCGCCACACGGTATATGACAAACAGCGCACCGGCTTCGTTGCCGACTTCTCCTGGGTGCAGGAGCTCAGCCAGTTTGATAATACGCTGCGTGGTGGTTTCTGGTACGAGGATAACAACCGTAACGAATCCAGAGACTGGTTAAAAGTAATCGATTCCAGAACCAGCTACAATTTCAATCATGTGCCGTACTGGACACAGTATGACCGTACCTTCCCTCAGGAAACCATGACCTGGTACCTGGAGGACACCATTGTCGCCGGTCCCTTGACGGCGCGCCTGGGTGCCAAGCAGTATCTGGTCGACATTGACCGGGAAGACGAACACCAGGGCGGACTGAGAACGGCATCGGTCAACTCCGATTCCGATGTATTGCTCAGTGGTGGTCTGGTTTATGCCATGCCGGTCGACGGGCTGGAGGCGTTTGTGGGTTACGCTGAAAGTTTCTCCTCCATCAAGGACGGCGTACTGGAAGCCAACCAGACCGCGCTGGACTCTGTGGAGCCGGAGACGGCCGACAGCATGGACATCGGTCTGCGATATACCACCGGCATGCTCAATGCCAGCCTGACCTACTATGATATCGAGTTTGCCAACCGCATCACGTATATCCCGGAAGGATCCACTGATGGAATTGACTATCTGGGTGAAAGCGACGGCGCCTACGTCAATGTCGGCGGTATAGAGTCATCTGGCATCGAAGCCGCCATTCAGGCCAGTGTCACGGAAACGTTGAGCCTGTACTTTTCCTACACCAAGAATGACTCCACATACATTGGTACGCCCGACCCGGCTGCCAATACGTTGCTGGGCGTGTTTCCAGGCAACACCGTGTTCGGCTCTGCTGAAGACATGTTTGTCATCTCTGCCGACTGGCGTCGAGACAACCTTTCGGCGGGCCTGACTTACAAGGACGTCGGCGAACGCTGGCTGAACGCAGCCAATACCACACGTCTGGATGGCTACGGCGTCGCTGATCTGTATGTGGGCGTAGAACTAGACGAGTACCTGCAGGGCCTCAAAGGTGCCAGTTTGCAGGTCAACGTCACCAACCTGACCGACAAGTCCTATATCGGTGGTGTTGCCGGTGGCTGGGGCGGCTGGATTGCTCCTCCGCGCACCGCCACTGCGACTCTGACTGTCGATTTCTGAACGATGTCAGGTTGCTAGAGCAATGGTCTGCAGCGTTATGCTGCAGGCCATTTTTTCCGATACGGCAACAGGTTTCGGCCCGTTTTCATGGAGTTAGGAATGAAGATCCGTCTGATGGTAATGTTGATATTGACGATGTTGTCGGGACCCATCCGTGCTGCGGAAAATGTGGTGCTGATAACAATTGATGGCGTGCGCTGGCAGGAGCTGTTTCGCGGTCTGGACCGGCGTCTGGCGGAGCACGAAGACTATTCGGCGCGCAGTGATGAACTGATCAGCCGGTTCTGGCGCGACGCCAGCGCTGATCGCCGTGGCCTGATCATGCCCTTTGTCTATCAGGTGCTGACCGGGCAGGGCGTGATAATCGGCGATCGTGATCGGGGCTCTTGTGCACGCATGAGCAATGACTGGAATTTCTCTTTCCCCGGTTACAACGAAATACTCAGCGGCGTAACCAACGACGCTATCGACTCCAATGCCAAGGTGCCAAATCCCGAGCGTACCTTCCTGGAGTTGTTGCAACAGAACCCGGCGTTCGAGGGCCGGACGGCAGCCTTTGGCTCCTGGGATGTCTTTCCTTACATTTACAACGTGGAGCGTAGCGGCATTCCGGTCAATACCGGTCTCGCCAGCACCCCAGCAAATGAATTCGAGCAGTTCCTCAACACACTTCAACAGGATATCTCACCGCATTGGCCAACCGTACGGCATGATGCCTTTACCCATCACTACGCGCTATCCTATCTGCGCGAGCAGCAACCCCGGGTGCTTCATATTGCCTATGGCGAACCAGACGACTTTGCTCACGACGGCAAGTATGATGAATATGTATTTGCCACTCGCCGCGTTGACGGTTTTATCGAGGAAGTCTGGCAGACACTACAGTCACTGGATCGGTATCGCGACAACACAGTACTTTTTATCACTGTCGACCATGGTCGCGGTCAAGAACCAGTGGAAACCTGGCAGCATCATGCCAGCCAACGCGCCGTGGAACAATACATGACTGGCCTGGCGATGTATGAGCATGGCATCGAGGGATCTGACGCCATCTGGATGGCTGCCATGGGGCCTGGTATCCCGGCTCGCGGAATGGTCGTGCCTGATACCTGCCTCACCGCAGCAGCCATTGCGGCGACGCTGATGCGGTGGTTGGGCGAAGACTACCGGGACTACAATGACAGGATGGCCGCACCGATGCAGGAGTTTCTGCCATGAGAAAAATCGTCGCCATAACAGCTACCCTGATAACAGGTTCAGTGCTGACTCTGGCCGTTTCGGCTCCGGTCCTGGCTCAGGATCGCACCATTATTGCGTTTGGCTCTTGCGTGCACCAGGATCGGCCGCAACCCATATGGCAGGCAGTGCTGGCCGACGAGCCTGAGGTGTTTGTATTTCTGGGTGATAATATCTACGGCGACAGTGAGGATCCGGCGGTACTGCAAGCCAAATATGAACTGCTTGGCGCTGTTGACGGGTTTCAGCGCTTGCGAGAACAGGCCGAAGTGATTGCTATCTGGGATGACCATGACTATGGAGTCAACGATGGTGGCACTGAGTACCCGAGCAAGGAAGCCTCGCGCCAGGTAATGCTGGATTTCTGGAACGAGCCCCAGGATTCCGAGCGCCGGACACGTCCGGACGGTATTTACACGTCCTATGAGTATGGTGAAGACGGAAAGAAGGTGCAGCTCATCCTGCTCGATTTGCGCTGGAACCGCACACCCTTGGTCGAAATCGAAGATGCCGCCAAGCGCGAAGCGCGGTTGGCGCAGGACATGGGGCCATATGACGCCAGCCTGTCCGCGACGGCCACCATGCTGGGAGAAACGCAGTGGCAATGGCTGCAGCAACAGCTCGAGGTGGACGCCGACCTGCGCATCATTGGCTCCAGCATCCAGTTGCTGGCAGACTTTACGGGTTGGGAAAGCTGGGCCAATTTTCCGGCTGACCGGCAGCGTTTTTTTGAGCTTCTGCAAGCATCGCCAATAGTCCCCACCGTGATCATCTCCGGTGATACCCACTGGTCAGAACTCAGCCGTATTGATGATGCCGGGTTGCCATTTGCGCTGGTGGAGATGACATCATCAGGGCTGACTGAGGAATGGCATGCCATCAGTCCCAACCGGCACCGGGTGGGCGAGGCATATGCAGTGGCCAACTATGGCCTGCTGTCAATTGACTGGTCGGGCGATTTACCGGTACTGGACATGTCTATTCGCGATGAGCAGGGCGCTACGTTGATACAGCAAACGGTCAGTTTCTGAGATCAGCTACTTATCGGGCGGACCGCGTCAGGGTGAGTTCAGGCGCAAAAACGCGTATCATGCGTTGCCTAGTCACCCCTGAATCTGTCCGGACCTGCACGATATGGAAACCTTTGCCGCCGCTGTCACCCTGTTCCTGATTATGGACCCACTGGGCAATATTCCGATATTTCTCAGCGTGCTGTCCGGAGTCGCACCCGAGCGGCGTCGGCGTATCCTGATCAGGGAGCTGTTGATTGCGCTGGGCATCATGCTGCTGTTTTTGTTCACCGGGCCGACAATTCTGACGGCGCTGGGATTGTCTCGCGAGGCAATATCCATCGGTGGCGGGCTGGTGTTGATGATCATTGCCATTCGCATGATTTTCCCGTCACGTGGCGGTGTGATGGGCGATGATGGCAGCGAAGGCGAACCCCTGATTGTGCCGCTGGCGATGCCGTTGATTGCCGGTCCATCGGTGCTGGCAACGCTGGTGCTGCTGGCGGAGACCGGCCCGGACCGTAGCGGCGACTGGCTGATCGCGCTGATGGGCGCCTGGACATTGTCCGCGGCGATTCTGTTGCTCTCGCAGCGACTTTACAAACTGCTGGGCGCCCGAGGCCTGAAGGCCATCGAGCGTCTGATGGGCATGATTCTGGTGACCATTTCAGTGCAAATGCTGCTGGACGGCTTCAAAAGCTATCTGGGCTAAAGGGGCAGAAAGGCGCTCCCCCGTCACCCAGGCTGTTTTTGCACTCAGTCTGCCTTGGTATCGTTGTCCTGAATACCGGCATTGGCCTTGTCGCAACGCTGTTCCCAGAATGTGGCATTTTTGATACCGAGCTTGCGCGGATCAAAGGTGATCGGTTTGCCACTCTTCAACTGCGCCTCATAGTCCTTAAGGCAGGCAATCGCGGGTCCGGCCACGAAATAAATGGCCAGAATGCCCACGATGTTGATCCAGGCCATCAGCCCGACGCCGATATCACCAATAGTCCAGATGAAACCAGCATTGTTGACCATGCCGTACGCGACCATGAACATGATCAGGAACTTGACCAGCGCCAGCGGAATTCTGGCCTTGAAATAGCGATTCAGATATGCGGTATTGGTCTCGGCGATGTAGTAATACGCCAGAATGGTGGTGAACGCAAAGAAGAACAGCGAGATGCCTACGAACACCGGTCCAAAACTGCCAAACACGCTGCCCAGGGCGAGCTGGGTGAATGCCGCTGAATTGATTTCGGTAGCGGCATCCACGTTCTGCACAATAAACTGGCCCACTTCCAGCGTGCCTTGTACGTTGTATTGCTGCGTGATCAGAATCATGAAGGCCGTCGCCGAACACACAAAAAGTGTGTCGACATACACCGAGAATGCCTGCACCAGACCCTGTTGCGCGGGGTGGTCAACTTCTGCCGCTGAGGCCGCGTGCGGGCCGGTACCCTGACCGGCTTCGTTGGAATAGATGCCACGGCGCACGCCCCAGCCGACCGCTGCCCCAAAACCTGCCTGGGCAGTGAAGGCGTCGCTGAAGATCATGCCAATGACGCCTGGCAGCTGGCTCAGGTTCAGGAAGATGATGATCAGCGCCATGATGATGTAACCAATCGCCATAAAGGGCACAACGATCTGCGTGAAGTGTGCGATGCGCTTGATGCCGCCAAAAATGATAAATGCCAGGATCATCAAAATGACCGCCAGTGCGACCAGCTTGTTGGAGCCCACCTCACCAAATTCGGTGACCACCATGGTGCCCTCGCCGAAAACCTGGGCAACAGCGTTACCAACGGCGTTGGCCTGCACGCCGGGCAGGAACATGCCGCAAGCGATGATGGCTGCCAGCGCAAACAGCACAGCCAGCCAACGTTGTCCCAGGCAGCGCTCGAAGTAATACGCCGGGCCACCACGGTATTGACCGTCTTCCTCAACCTTGTAGAGCTGCCCCAGCGTTGATTCGGCGTAGGCCGTGCTGGCGCCCAGAAAGGCCACCACCCACATCCAGAAAACAGCGCCAGGTCCACCAAAACCGATCGCGGCAGCAACGCCGGCAATATTGCCCACACCAACCCGGCCAGACAGCGACACTGCCAGTGCCTGGAAGGAGGAGATGCCCTGTTCCGATTCGTTGCCCTGGAACAGCAATCGACACATCTCGCGAAAGTGCCGCAATTGTGCAAACCGCGTCAGCACCGAATAGAACAGGCCCGCCGCCAGACACAAAACAACCAGTGCGGTGCTCCAGATAATATTGTTCAGCGAAGTTACCAGACCTTCCATTTTTTTATCCTTGGATTGTATTCAGGTGGTTCAGCCGGCGAACTGGGTAGCCTGCCCGGCAACAATGTACCAACTTACGAACAGCGCGTTGACAAATGCACCGGGCAGGTAGCTGGCGGTGCGTCGGTACGTGTAGGTACTGATGATGGCCACGATCAGCAGCATCGGCACAAACTGTATCATAACAATCGTGTTGAGCGGCTCCGTTGGTGTGATGAGTACACCTCTTGTAAACAGACTGGTGTACTGGGCGATCAGGAACAACAAAAAGCCGCCCATCAGGGCCAGTGCGTTGCTGCTGTACTGGATCAGTGGCCGGTCGCTGGCAACGGACAGCCCGCCATGTAATGCCCGCAGCGCCAGTACAAAAAATATGCTGAAAGGAATCAGGTAGACCAGCATGATCTGGAGCTGGTCCAGGCTCATGGCCTTGACGCCCACAAACCAGAAGCGGAAATCGATCTTGAACAGGAAGTCCGCTGCCAGCACCGAGAGATAGGCCATACCTGCGGTCAGCAGGGCAATACTAATCGATGGCAGTATCTGGTGGGTATACGTCAATTTGCCGGTGCGAATGACTAATCCGAGTGCGGTAAAAATCAGTCCGTTGACAATGGCCCATACGGCGATCTGGCTGGTGATGGCTTGCGGGAACCACGCCGAGGCAGGCAGCAACGCTGCTCCCCAGCCCATGGCCGGGTAGAAGGTGGCTACCGGAATGATGGCGCTGATGATCGCTGCAATCCACCATCTGCCGGTGCGGCGAACATATGCCGACGGGGCGTCTGGTGAGCGCAGACGGCTGAAATAAGGCGTCAGGAGTAATATGTTGAAGCTGCCCAGAATCAGCATGACAAAGCCGATCAGGGCGATCAGGGTGCCAATCTCCTTGTAAAACCAGATCTGATTGTCAACGGCGCTGGGGGTGCCGCCTTCCAGGGTCTGGGCAAACCAGTCAGTGGCGTGTCCGATGGATGCATGTGAGATATGGTTGCCCGGATGCGTTACCGGTGGGGAGTGCCAGACGCGGGCAGTACCCTCGGCAATATTGCCATAGATCTGTCCTTCAACAATGGTGCGGTTGGTACCAAACAGCGCCTGCAGCTTGGTACTGGTGCCAGCGTCAGCGCCTCTGGGTACTTCCCACATCAATGGCGCGAACTCGTCGTACTGGGCAAATACCACGGCCACATTGCGAGGCCAGTCCGGTGTGCCCGGCATCGCCATACCGCTGCCGGTGCTGGATCCCTGCAAAACCATGGATTTATAGCCATCCGGCGCGGCTGCGGCGGCGGCCAGCACCGTCCAGCCTCCCATGGAATGGCCTTCCAGGCCAATATTGTCGGTATCAACTATGTCCAGGCTACGCAGATAGTCCAGGGCAGCTGGGCCGCCAAAGCCATTGGCAAAGGCCGGCGCGTCGGAATAACCGTGTCCTGCCTGATCCAGCGACAGCACCACGTAACCGCGGCGGGCAAACTCAATGGCAAAACCGGACTGCACTTCACGTGAGTTGATGTAGCCATGTACCGCCAGAATGCCCGGCGCCGGTGTCTCGGCGCTGGCATTGTCGGGGATGTACAGCAATGCGCTGAGCGTATTGCCGTTGGCGCCGGTGAAGCGCACGTCCTTGATCTCGATGCCGCCGGCAGTCTGTATCTGGTGAGCCAGCAAGGAGCCTGCCAGTATCAACAGGCAGGCGATGATAAATGTACGCCAGTTGGGCTTGTCAGCCATGGTGTTGAGTCCCTGTGCCGGTATGCGGCTTATTTTTGGTTATTGAGGTCGTCGTAAATAATATCGATGGCAATCTGGCGCATATTGGCGGCGCCTGGACGGTCGCCGCCCTGACTCTGGATCATGCCGATCCAGAACATGTCGTGAACCGGGTCTATCCAGAACCAGGTGCCGGCAGCACCGCTCCAGTAATAGGTGCCTTCGCCCTGTTTCGACCGCGCTGCCTCAGGGTCGAAAATGACTGCAAAATCGACGCCGAAGCCCTGGCCGGCCTGACCGGGCCGGTCATCACCGCCGCGCAGTAGCAGGCCATCGCGCAGGCTGTTGGTACGCATTATCTCAACTGATTCGGGTGACAGAATGCGCTGGCCGTCCAGTTCACCCCCATTGACCAGCATCTGCAGGAAACGGGCATAGTCATGCGTGGTGGACACCAGGCCGCCACCACCAGATTCGAGGCGGTCGGCGTCAAAGTAGCTGGGGCGGTCGGGGCGCTCCGGATTGCGCATCAGTTTGCCCTGCTCACGATCCCAGCGATAGACGTCAGCAAACCGGTCGCGGTCTGCGTCATCAACGTAAAAGGCGGTATCGGTCATGCCCAGCGGTTCATAAAGATGTTCCTGCAGAAACTCACCAAAAGGCTGGCCGGACAGCTTCTCGACGATATATCCCTGAATGTCGACAGCCACCGAATAAACCCATTCTTCACCGGGCTGGTACAGCAGCGGAATATCGGAGACGCGGCTGATCAGCGCATTCAGGTCAGGTGATGCGAGCACTTCCAGCTCGCGAAAGGCGGTATTGACCGGATCGTTGCCACTTAGTCCATAACCGAAGCCGGCCGAATGGTTGAGCAGCTCGCGCATGGTGGGCTGGCGTGTCAGCGGTCCCAGCTCAATATTGCCGGCCTCATCATAACTCAGCACCACTTCAAGGTCGGCAAACTCGGGTATGTGCTTGCTGACAGGATCATCAAAATCCCATAGACCCTGCTCATGCAGCATCATCATGGCAACGCCGGTGATGGGCTTGGTCATGGAATAGATGCGGAACAGGGTGTCTCTGGTCATTGGCCGCTGGTCTTCGATGGACGCATAGCCGGCACTTTCGTAGGTGGCCACTTCTCCATCCCTGGCCAGCAGCCAGACCATGCCGGCGACATCATTGTCCGCGACGATCTTCTCCATGGCTGCATCCAGCCGTGCAATCGTGTCTGCGGAAAAGCCGGCCGCTTCAGCGCCGTCTGCGCTGACGGGCCAGCGGGTATCGGCGTGACTGCCCGTTGCCAGTACCAGCAAACTGACCGCCATAGCGGCAGTGAACATCAGCAGGGAGGGCCGCGACGAAGTTGGGGAAGTTGTGAGAGTCGGGATCATGATCAGGTTACCTTGTTGTTATTCAGGCCAAGAGTAACTGTTGCGGCGGCGTTGCACAATCTTCAGGCGGCTTTCGCAGGACTCAGAAATACTCCAGCAGGGCGCTGAGCCCGGCGGCACCGCCGAAGATATAGATGGCACAAATGATACCCTCGCCGATGGAGGCGCCCAGCAGTGTCTTCCAAAGCTTGATGCGCAACACGCTGCAGACGTAGACAATCATGTCGGTAGGCACCACGGGGATGAAGCCCCAGGCGCTGATCACGATCAGCTCGCGCTGTTTGAGCAGGGCAGTGAGGCGTTCCACCTGAGTGGGATAGTGCTCGTGAAAATAATGATCAAAGCGGAACTGCCGTGCCATAAAGTAAACGATGGCCGAGGACGAGTAGACAGCGAGCTGATTGACCAGAAACAGGGGCCACGGGGGAAATACCAGTATGCCGGCAAGCACAATGGGTGTGGATGGAATCAATGTGAAACCGCGCAGTGTTGAGATGACAAAATAGCCCAGCAGCCCCACTGCCAGGTTGTCGGAGAAAAACTGGCGGATATTCTGCGGCGCGAACAATTCCGGATAGAAAAAATACAGTGACAGCGACGTAGCCACCACGGCCAGCCAGGTGTAAAGACCAAAAAAATTGACGGTTTCCAGCTTTTCTTTATGCACGTTGTTCGACGGCGTCCTTGGTCATGCTGTACACAAATGCTGGCAGGATGTTCAGGGCGACAAAGTCAATGCCGTCCATGGGTTTGCCAAAAATGGACTCGATGTCGGCCTTGTTGCTACGAAAGTACTGGTACTGCAGATAGGTACCACCGTCCCGGAGGCCAAATTTAAGTGCTTCGATGACCTTGTGCAGGAACGCGTTGTTGTCCTTCATGCCTTCAAAGTTTTTTAATGGCAATGAGGACAGGATGACATCGTACCGGCCGGCTTCGGTGAGCAGTTCGGTGACGCAGCAGTTGTGCAGGTAAACCTGTTTGTCCGGGCTGTCGGTCATGATCTGTTCGATCCAGGGGTTGTAGTCAGCCTTGATCTCACAGACGTCCAGTTGCGACTGGTGACACATACGCTGGATGATTTCGCGAGTGAAAGCGCCGCGACCACTGCCGATCTCCAGTATCCGTAATGGCCGGGAAAAATCTATTTTACCAACCATGGATTTGACCAGAAAACCCGAGCTGCTGACGATAAGCCCGTCCTCGGTGATATTGCGTCTGATATTTCTGTAGATGTTGACGAGCATTGTTCTCCCGGGCGCGGGCCCGCTTGGCAAGCAGAGGGTCGCGGAATTGCTGGGGAGAGATCATACCCTTAAAGGGCGTATAGTTGTAGTCAATTCAAAGGCCTGAAGTTCTGAGGCTATTCCCAGACGGCGGCTGAGGCAGCGGCCATCAGCACAGCCAGCAAACCGGCGGCAACCAGGGCGCCCGGGGATTGCCAGAGAAGTTGCAGCGGAGCCTCGGAGACACGCAGCGCCACCTGTTCCGATGCTTTGGTCAGGCTTGTTGACAGTGGTTTCAGGAAGGCCAGCCACGACGGCAGGTGAGCTACAATGCTGGCCATTGCCGCCACACCGGTGACCACCCAAACCGAATCCATAATGACTCTCCCTAATTTCACGATAGAAGTGTTCTGTCATGGTTAGATGCTGGTCGATGCCGGTTTGGATGCATGCATGACGCAAAAAACTGTGCTGGACCCGCCCGGGAGGTGACAAGGGCGCCAGGTTTGGGTGTACACCCATGGCGCCATGACGCTAGACTTGGGTATTGCCATGATGTGCCCGGCCTGTTAACAGCCCAGGTCATTAAAGGCAGGTCATTGAAGGAGAACCCGGTTTGTCTGCATTACTGGAGTTTGAACATATCATCCAGGTCAACGACCTGACCAGGCCGGAGCTGACCGTGCTCGGGCGCGACGTGCTGTGGCAGGGACTGGTTTATCGAGCCAGCTATCCGGATCACTTCAACCCGGCGCTCAACTGTCGGCTGGAACCGGATAATGACGCACATTTTATTCGTTATATTGAAGTGGGCGAGTTGGAGTTGCGTGATGAAGTGACCCTGGTGCCGATGCAGGAAATTCGCACACTGATCGATGGTCGCACCCAACCCATGCATGCCGAGAGCATTGCCACCATTGAGGAGCCGGAACCCGGTCAGCTGTTTGTGCGCTTCAGCTACAAGCGGGATTCCATCGGGGTTGAGGGCGGACTTAATGCAGATGACTTTCTCAAGGAAGCCTATCTGCAGCAGGACCGGGAGGCCATCATTGTCATCCGGCAAATGGCCGCCGACAACCAGCTGGTTTGCAACAGCGGACACTGACAGGAGATTTGCATGCATCCGCTGGACACGGCGATCGCTCTGAAACCATTGACCAAAGGCAGCTACCTGGCACACACCAGCAGCGCCTATGCCAACATGATTGGTCCGTTTGGCGGCACCACGTCCGCATTGCTGCTGAATGCGGTGATGCTGCACGAGGACAAACTGGGCGACCCCATTGCCCTGACAGTCAATTACGCCGCGCCCATTGCCGATGGCGAGATTCTGGTCGAGGCCCAGCCCGTGCGCACCAATCGCTCCACCCAGCACTGGTTGATGCAGGCCACACAAAATGATGAGCTGGTGGCCTTCGCCACGGCTGTCACCGCTGTGCGTCGGGAGACCTGGTCGGCACTTGAGGCGACTGCGCCGCAGAATGTACCGGGTCCTTTATCGCTGACTAAAATGGACACCACCAATAAACCGATCTGGACGCAATGTTATGACATGCGTTATCTGGACGGGGAGATGCCCGGCGAGGCAGGAGGCGCCGAGCAGGACAACTCCTATTCCTGCCTGTGGGTGCGCGACGAGCCGCCCAGGCCACTGGATTTTCCGTCGCTGTCAGCGATCTGCGACAGCTATTTCCCCCGCATATTCATTCGGCGCCAGCGCCGGGTGCCAATTGGCACGGTCAGCCTCACCACCTACTTTCATGCCGACAGCGCCATGCTGGCGGAGCAGGGCGAGCAGTTTCTGCTGGCTACGGCCAAGGCACTGAACTTCCGCAATGGTTATTTTGATCAGACGGCCGAGGTCTGGTCGGCGGACCGGCAGTTGCTGGCCAGCACCCACCAGATGGTCTATTTCCGGGACTGAGCTGGGTCGGGAATTCGCGCCGCTTAACTGGCAGGCCGGGCAATAACTGCCATGGTCAGGCGTGACACGCAGACCGTTTTGCCCGCTTCAGTTTCAATCCGGATCTCCCAGACCTGAGTGGTGCCGCCGATGTGTATGGCCTTCGCGGTGCCGATTACCCAGCCCGAGGAGACCGGCCGGATGTGGTTGGCATTGATATCCAGGCCTACGGCCACCTGATCATCGCGGCGCAGGCAACGGTTGGCCGCCACGCTGCCCAGCGTTTCGGCGAACAGTACTGAGGCCCCGCCGTGCAGGATACCGAAGGGCTGCACGGTGCGGTGGTCAACCGGCATGCGTCCGCGCAGGAAGTCGTCACCAACTTCAGTGAATTCAATGCCCAGTGCAGTGACGGCCGAGTTTTTTGCGTGCTCGGTCATCTGCTGCAAGGTGGTGTCGCGGGTCCAGATAGTCATGTTGAGTGTTCTCGTGTGTGTGCGAGGATGAAAGCGCCGCTTAACCCATGGGGTAGGGGATTGCCTTGTGCACGGCATCACACTGTTTCATGATCTCGTCGCTCAGGGTGACATCCAATGCCGCCAGGGATTCATCCAGCTGATCAGCGGTGCGGGCACCGATGATGGTGGAGGCAACAAAATCAAAGTTCATGCTCCAGGCGGTAGCCAGGGTGGTCGGTGACATGCCGGCCTCTTTGGCAATCTCGAGATAGCGTGCGGTGGACGCCAGCGTGCCATCATTGACGAAGCGGTCTGCCATGGCCCGCTGCCGGGCATTGTCCATCTGCAGGTACTCGCCGAAACGGCTGTTGGCCGGGGCCGCTTCCCGGTTGTATTTGCCGCTTAGCACGCCGCCTCCGATGGGTGAGTAGGGCAGCAATGATACTTTTTCCCGGCGACAGACGGTTGCCAGCTCATCCAGGAAGCGGCGGTTAAGCAGCGAAAAATTGTTCTGGATGGACTGGAATCGCGCATAGCCTTCATATTCGGCTACCGTATTGGCCTTGGTCAGCCCATAGGCGTTTTCGTTGGACGTGCCCAGATAGCGCACTTTGCCTGATTCCACCAGCCGGTCCAGCGCATCCATGGATTCATCAATCGGTACTACCGTGTCAGGCCAGTGCACCTGGTACAGATCAATATAGTCGATGCCCAGTCGCTGCAGACTGCCTTCCACGGCGCGCTCGATATGGTGGCGGTCGATGGCGGTCAAGCCCTGTCGAATCGGCGGTACAAACCAGCCCGAGGCTGCCCCGGCGACCTTGGTAGCGATAATCAGTGCATCGCGGTCGCGCGTCCTGATCCATTTGCCGAAGATGGTCTCGGTGATGCCAACGGTCTCTTTGCGTGGCGGAACCGGATAAACCTCGGCGGTGTCGTAAAAATTGATGCCGCGCTCATAGGCCTTGTCCAGGATGCGGAATGATTCCTTTTCATCGCTCCAGCTGCCAAAACTCATGGTGCCCATGCAGATGGGGCTGACACGCAGGCCACTGGTGCCGATATATCGATAATTCATAAGGGATCTCTCTGTCTGGTTGTCCGTGAAATGTTCATTCCGGCTTTGATGATCTTCCGATTATGGCATTACTTGCTTGTGGGCTGTCAAACCACGTTAAGGTGGTGCTAAGCTTCAGGCAGGCAAACTGATCGAATAACTGTCCGAACAAACAAAATTGATAACAACATCAATCCGGGAGTCAACATGAAGACAACATTGAAATCCATCTGCATCGCCAGCCTGTTTGGCTTGGCGTCTACGCTCAGCTTCGCTGCCGGTCCTGCCGCGACCATCGATCAGCTGGCCTGGATGACCGGTAACTACGCCGGTAACCTGGGGCCGAACACCCTGGAGGAAAACTGGATCGCTCCTGAGGGTGGATCCATTGCCGCCATGGTGCGCATGACCGGCAACGGCAGTACCAGTATGTTCGAGATGATCACCATCGAAGAGGTCGACGGCTCACTGGTATTGAATGTCCAGCAGTTTGACGCAGGCTTCAAACCCCGTACGCCTGAACCCATTACCATGGAGCTGGCGATGATCATGGACAACCATGTGCACTTCAATGCCGTGACCGAGGGCGGTATGCGCTCGCTGGGTTACACGCTGGACGGTGACAATTTCACCATCCACGTTGAGCAGGCCAGTGGTCAGACCATGGATATCGCACTGCAAAAGCGCAGTCTGTGGGACTGATGACCGGGTTCAAGGGTAAAACCGCCGTTATCAGTGGCGGCGCTGAGGGGATAGGCTTCAGTATCGCGCAGGCGATGGCTGCCCAGGGCATGAACATCGTGCTGGGCGATATTGATGCCGCGCAACTGGACAAAGCGGTCGCGACGCTGACAGCACAGGGTGTGCCAGTGCTGGGGGTGACGATGGATGTCACCCGGGTGGAGCATTGGCAGCACCTGGGGCAACAGGCAGTCGACCGCTTCGGCAGCATTCACATGCTGGTCAACAATGCCGGTGTCGGTGGCGGTACCGGTAGCATTGAACAGATTGCGGAACGTGACTGGCGCTGGGTGCTGGATGTCAACCTGATGGGTGTCATCTATGGCACGCAGACACTGGTACCCCTTATCAAACAGCACGGCGAAGGCGGCTGGCTGGTCAATGTCGCCTCGATGGCCGGTATGGTCGGTGTGCCTTATGCCGGCGCCTATACCGCCACCAAAGTTGCGGTGGTGGGCATGTCGGAAAGCTGGTTCGCCGAACTGCAGCCGCATAATATCAAGGTGTCTGTGCTTTGCCCGGCCTTTGTGCAGACCCGCATCAATCTTTCTGAACGCAATCGGCAGGCCGACTATCAGCAGAGCAGAGAGGCCACCGAACAGGATGCTGCCATCGCCGCGCGTATGCAGGCAATCGTTGACAATGGCCTGGCGGCTGACGTCGTCGGCCAGCGGGTGGTGGAGGCGGTCAGACAGGGCGAGCTGTATATCTTCACTCACCCCAATTACCGCCAGGTCGTGCAACAGCGTTACCAGGCCATTGATGAAGCATTTGCGCGCGCCGCCGACAGCCCATTGCTGGCCTCGGTGCTAAACGAAGACATTGTCGGTTTCAGCTGACCGGGTCGGCAAACCCGACTTCGTGCTACAATTCAGGCATTAGGCAGTCCCCTGAAGAGACCGATTTCATGAAACACGTTTTGGCCCTGAGCATACTATTGGGCGTCAGCATGAACGCTTACGCCGATGTGTTTGCCGTTTTCCGAGATGAAGATGGCACCACCAACTGGCAATACATCGCCAACACCAGCGCCAGTCTGCTGATCATCATTTTGCTGGTGGTGCTGTTTTTCCTGGTGCGGGCCAATCTGCGTGCCGGACGCTCCAACCGGGCACTCAAGGAAATCAAGGCAACACTGGAAGACCGTGTGGCACGCCGCACCCAGGTACTGCAGGAAACCGCTGAGCAGTTGCGTAAGCGTGAGGCTTACATCACCAGTATCGTCAACTCCATGCCGGTGATGCTGATCGGTATTAACGACCAGTTGCAGGTGACGCAGTGGAACAAAACCGCCGAGGAAATTACCGGTCGGCCCTTTGCGGATGTCACCGGTAAAAACCTGTGGGCAGCCTACCCCGCCATTACGCTGACCGACGAGCAGGTCAATGCCGTGCTCACGACCGGGCAGACGCAACACCTGAAACACACTCAGCGCGGCCAGTACAGCTTTGACATCACCCTGTATCGGCTGCGCGATTCGGATGACACCGGTATTGTCATCCTGATTTCCGATATCACCAAGCAGGTGAATGCCGAGAACAAGGTCGCGGAGCGTGACAAGTTGTCGGCGCTGGGCGAACTGGCCTCGGCCATGGCTTACGATATCAGTCTGCCCATCAATACTATTTTTCAGCATGTGTCTGATGCCCGCGAAAAGATCGAGGCAACCGATCTGGGACCGGTGAAGTCGGTGTTGCTGCAGGAAGTGGAGACAGTGCGGCAAAGCGCCCAGCAGGCGACGGCGATTTCGCAGAACCTGCTCGACCTGGCTCGCAGCCACACCAATACCAAGCAGGTGGCGGACATCCCGGCCATCATGGAGCAAAGTATCGCGCAGGCCAGTGATCTGTTCACCGATACTGACGGGCTGGCATTCCGGGATATTGAAATCCGGCGAAGCTTCGCCGAGGGACTGCCGCCGATGTCATGTTTCCCGGCGGAACTGGAGCAGGCTTTCACGCGCGTGTTGCGAAGTGCCTATTACGCGCTGAAGTCGAAGGCGGTTGATGAATCGTCCAGGCCGCTTATTCATATCGAGATCGGTCAGTTTTTCGATTCGCTGTGGATCAAAGTGCTGCACAAAGGCAAGCCGTTGGCCGCCAGCGAACAGCTCGATATTTTTGAGCCTTTCTTTGTGTCAACCTCGGAAGATGGCGCCTACCCGGTTGAGCACCGCCTGTCCTATCCCTACTTCATTATTACCGAACATCATCGGGGGCACATGTCAGTGACATCAGATGAACAGTTTGGTACCTGCTTCAATATTCAGCTGTCACTGGTCTGATTCAAAACAGACCATCTGAGTGGAACTGCCCAGCACCGGATGCTGTTGACCAATATCGGCATACCGGGCTGTGTAGCCCTGGCGTCCAGCCACGCCCTCGCACCACGATCTGAACTGTGTCCGGGTCCACTCAAAATGGTGGCCTGGGTGGCGGATTTCGTGATCAGCCATACCGTGGATGGGGTTGTATTCCTTGTTGGGGGTGGTGATCACTACCAGCGCAGGGCGCAGGGCCCGGAACACAGTTTCCTCAACACGTGACAAGCGACCCGGTTCAATGTGCTCGATGGTCTCCAGCATGATGGCGGCGTCAATGCTGCCGTCCACGCCTCTGGCGTACCAGTCGGTGTTTTCAAATGAGCCGCGGCAAACCTTGAGCTGAGCAGGCGGGTCAAGCAGGTCAATGTTCAGTGCATGGCGGGCCTCGCCCAGCACGGCGGTATCAATGTCTATGCCAATAAGGCGTTCGATCTGCGGGAGTTCCCGTAACCACACCAGTAGTTCACCGTTTCCGCAACCCAGATCGACGACTCGCCGGGCGCCGCTGTGCTGGATTTCATGAAGTACGGCGTCAATTCGTTGCTGGTGCAGATCGGTTGGCATGCGGGCATTATACCGGTTATGCCGCGTTGTATGGGCGGCGTATATTGATCACGGGGTGGTGGCGGGTGCGCGCCGCTTCGACCAGGATTGTTCAAGCGCGTAGCCGAGCGCCAGTAGCCGCGCATCACTCAGATGTCTGCCCAACAACTCCATGCCCACCGGTAATCCGGTGTCGCTGAAACCAATTGGCAGAGACAGTGCCGGGAAGCCGGAGTTGCCACTGAGGCCGCAGTTATTGCCCGACTGATTCTCGCCGATCAGCACGGGCAGGGCCGAGATCGGAGGATAGGCGATCAGGTCCAGTTGTTGAGTGTCCATGACGGCATTGATCGCCTGTTTGAGATCGTCCCGCATGGCCATTGCGGCAGCGTAGCGTTTCGGGTCCTGTGCGGCTTCCGCACTACGGCGAAGCAGTGGCGCCACGGCGTCGTGGTATTCGCCACTGGCGACGATTGATTCCAGGTCCGGGTATGCTGTGCTGCCAAAGGTGTGCAGGTAGGTGTTCAGGTCAGCCTCGAATTCATGACCAATCAATCCCGAATTGCCGACCAGTTCGGTCATGTCAGGAATGGCGACGTCAACGATGTCGGCACCCAGCGTTTGCAGATGGGCAAATGCCTGCTCAAAAAGGCTCTGTATCGCCGGATCCGCATCGGCCAGGTGAGCGTCCAGCTTGCCGATGCGAATACCCTGCAATGAAACCCGGCCCAGTAGCGGTGAGAACAGCACAGGCTCGCGCCCGTACATTAATGCGGTATCGGCGTCCCGCGTGTCATAACCGGTGGTCAGATCCAGCACAATGGCCAGATCCTCGATAGTCCTGGCCAGCGGCCCGGCTACGTCCTGGGTATGCGACAAGGGCATGATACCGTGAATACTGCTGAGGCCCTTGGTCGGGCGCAGGCCGACCAGGTTGTTGTAGGCGGCGGGAATGCGAATTGAGCCGCAAGTATCGGAGCCCATGCCCACGGCAGCGAAGCTGGCGGCCACTGCCGCGGCCGTGCCACCGCTGGAGCCACCCGGAACGCGGCGCGGATCATAGGGGTTGCGGGTCTGACCGCCCAGCGAGCTGACGGTGGTGATGCCGTAGGCAAATTCGTGCAGATTGGTTTTGGCGAGAATCACTGCGCCGGCGTCACGCAGCAGTTGTACCTGGGTGGCTTCCTCATGGGGCACAAAGTCGGCCAGGGATTGCGAGGCGCCGGTAGTGGGCATATCGGTGGTGTTGTAGTTGTCCTTGATCACCACCGGGATGCCGTGCAGCAGGCTGCGCGGGCCGCTGCGCCGGCGTTCTTCGTCCAGGGCCCGTGCCTGTTCACGGGCCTGGTCATTGAAGTGCAGAATGGTATTGAGCTGCGGACCCTGTTGGTCGTAGGCTTCGATGCGGGCGAGGTACTTGTTCACCAGCTGTACTGCGTTCAGACTACCTTCGGCCATCTGTTGCTGCAACGACAGGATGCCGGTTTCCAGGACATCGCCCCTATTTGTGACAGTTGGCGCTAACGCGGGCTGCGGCAGCGACAGGTCCAGCGCGTACATGACCTCGCGCAGACGATCGGGATAGTCGGTGATAATGCCGTCCACGCCGATGCCGATCAGGTGGGTCATGGTAGCGCTGTCGTCGATGGTCCAGGGGATCACTTCCATGTTCAGTGCATGTGCCTGCTTGACCATCTCGCGAGTAGTGAACGGTGTGTAGTCGGCGTCGGTGATTTTCCCATTCTGTGGCAGGCCGTGTACCGGTGAGATTGCGTCAGCGCCGAATGAGGCAGCAGCGGCGGGCAGATTGCAGTCGAAGTGGTCCATATCGATGCCGCCGGTCCAGGGCGATGCGCCGGGCATGTCGCATTGCAGAAAGGACTGGGCGTTGGACAGTGCCACGATGGGCAGTTCCGGCGCCAGCTCATTGACCAGCATCAGTGCGCCCCAATCGAAGCTCTGGATAGTGACCTGGTTTTGCATTTGATGCTGTCGAATCTGGGCAATCACCGCTTCGACAAATTCCTCACGCGGCGCGGTTTCGTGCGGTGCGCCGGCCTCCACCTTGGTTTCGATATTGAGCATCACGTCGTAGGCGCGGTGACGTTTGACCAGGTCAAAGACCTCACTGAGCAGCACCATGCGGGCGCCCGGTACAATCCTCTGATTAGTATGGGGTTCGGCGCGTTGCGAGCCACAGTCCAGCGTGCGGATCTGGTCCCAGCTCAGGTCCTTGATGTACTTGCCAACATAGGGGAATTCGGGATCGTCAGCGGTGGCGGGTCCGATATCGAAGCAGCGATGGGCCAATACCTGGCGGTCGTGGGTGACCACCACGTAGCCGTCCTCGCTGACCTGGGTGTCCAGCTCCAGCGTGCTGACACCCAGTTCCAGAGCGTTGGCGAAGGCGGCCAGCGTGCTTTCGGTGTAAAGGCCGATGCCGCCGCGGTGGGCCTGGAGGTCGAAGGGTTGGGGTTGGGGTTGTGCCTGGGCGTGGGTTGGGATGCCGGCCAGTGCCAGTAATATAGTCAGGAAGAGGGTAACCCGGCGCATTTGTTGGCATTCCCTTTTAAAATTCGGAAACTTGTTTGTGGGCAGTCTATAACACTTATGCAGGGAGCGGTAATCGAAAGGAGCATGACAAGATGAGAGATCTTACTGAGAAGGAAATACTCTGTGTGTCAGGCGGGTCGGATATCGATCCTATGGATGTGGCGATCAGCTACTCATCTACCGTGATTGGGGCCGGCGTTGGCATGGTTGCAGGCGGTCCGGTGGGCGGTGTGGTTGGGGCTGCTGTTGGCTTTGGCGCGGGTTTGGCTATGTCGTTCGGCTATTCATTAGCATCGGGGCCAGATGGTTCCTACCATGACGACGGATCGTCGTGCCAGGCAACGAGTTGATTGTTATTGTCCCATGTGAGCCAGCCGACTCAAAGCTTGCATGGGACAAGCGCCGGCTTACGAAAATGTATAAAAATCCTCGGAGATTACTATTTTGAACGCTGGAAAAGAGTCAACGAGGTTTCAACGGCAGCAGGCCTCCCGAATGGCATCAAGGGGAGAACACAAAACGCTTTTCCATCTCTTGTTCCCGATCGTGATGATGCTGTCTTTTGCCCTTTTCTATTTAGCTCCGCTGGTTGCCGCCAGGTATGTCGAATCCGCTGCTTTGGCTGATTTCATTGAAATATATCTCGATTGGAGCGTCTTCGTCGCAACGGCCGCGACTCTGATTTCGTATCACAAAGCCCGGCAGCGTATGCTGAGACCCTATCTGAAGCAGATAAATGAACCGTTGTCAGAGAGTTGCCGGGAGCCGTGAAAGTTCTCCAGGTACTCCTTGCAGACAGGTGGCGTGATGTTACGGTCGAACGACAATCTCGTTTCTGACCTCAGTGACACCGTTAACACGGTTAGCGATGGACTCCGCAGTCGCCTTTTCTGTGTTGCTGGTAGCAAAACCAGACAATATCACCGTGCCATTGAGCGTTTCCACGCTGATACTGGTGCCGGAAACGTCCGGGTCATCCAGCATGCGAGCCTTGACCTGTGTTGTGATCGTCGCATCATCTATATATTCCCCGACAGTCTGTTGATCGCGCGCGACCGAGCAGCTGACGGTGCTGGCGAGGATGAACAGGCCTGTGATGATGGAAATCAGCGTGGTTTTCAGATTCATATCAGGGATCCTATTATTTGAGGGATAGTTGGCTAACAGCAAAAACCACATTACTGCTATGGGGTGCGGCCGTCGGTGCGCTTGAACACGCAGATAGGCTCAACTGGAAGCCCTTCCAAGACCCTTTGTGCTGAATTCCTTGGATATGTCATAAAATTCAAGTACATTCGTAGCCCAATACGGGATTGTTGCCGCGATCTCGGGGCAGCGGGGATACGGAATGACAGAAGCGCCAAATCTAAAGCCCTATCTCCCCGTGAGTTTTGCTCATTATGAATAAGAAGCAACTCTCCGAACGGGATATGTGTACCAAATTCATCACCCCTGCACTTGAGCAGGCCAGCTGGGACATCACCACCCAGATACGCGAAGAGCTTTCCCTCACCAAGGGCCGCGTCATCGTGCGCGGCAAACTGCATACCCGAGCCAAGCACAAACGTGCTGACTATGTGCTGTTCTACAAACCAAACCAGCCCATCGCTGTCATTGAGGCCAGAGTCAACAAACACTCAGTAGGTGACAGCATGCAGCAGGCTTTGGGCTATGCGGATTTGTTACAAGTGCCCTTTGTCTTCAGCAGCAACGGCGACGGCTTTCTGTTTCACAACAAAATCGCCAAAGATGGCGTAATCGAATGCGAGATGGGCCCGCATGAGCTCCCCAATGCTGAAACTCTATGGCAGTGGCGGGCCGAACATCAGGGGTTGTCGAGCCAGCATCTTCGGAGTTACCCGTGTCCTCTACTTCCGCTCCCTGAAAAGCGCCGCATCGTCAACCGCATCGATCAGTTGTCGCCCTGTGTGAAGCACTGGATCAGCAGATCGACGCCGCTACTGGTAAACAGACTAAACTACTGAACGCAGTGATGGCACGAGTATCAACGAACGTGAACCTTTCTAAAGAACAGATGCGAGTGTATGAATGGCTGACTAATGATCTTAGTCTCCCAGTCTTTGCCGAAGCATATAAGGGTGCGGCTTTGTTTATACAACAAAAGCCTGCTGGTTATATTTCATTCGTGGCCCATACGGGTCGAGATGTGATGAACGGTCTTGCCGCAGCAGTGAGTGGAGTCGAACGAAAACAAGTACAGTATGTGCAGTTGGTTGATAACTTCCAAGATGATTGGCGCGATGAATGGCACAGTGGCAATGAGCTACTTACGGATGAGAATATCAATAGCCACTTGATACCTGCCAACGTGTGTCAAAAAATCTCCACTCTGATAGATGAGCACAAATCCGGTCGCAAACGTAGTGCTGACACTAGTGGTCTGTTTTTCAGTACATTTCTCGAGTACTCCGATATGGACAAGATTCCAGACAATTTCCTTTCGGAGTGGAAAGCTGCGAAAGACTGGTTTTCCCGCCATATGCACCTTCGCCAAAAACCCTTTGGTGCAGAAACCGCCGCCGACTTGGTAAGGCATTTCAATTGTCTGGATGCGTATCTCTACATAGCTGCCAGCAGCCAATATGATCGATTAAAGGACCTAAATGAAATCCTGGACGCCACCAACCGATGAAATGATGGAGAAAGTACTGGCGTCCGTTAAAAAAGAGACGGATCGACAATACTTCTTCTCTAAGCTAAAAAACCCTCTCTGGGTAGGGCCACTGCGTGAGCGGGGATATTTTGGCAGCCCTCCGGGCTTGAAACAGCTGCCTGACGGATATGTGCAATATCCGCATTGGCCAGAGCTGAGCTATTTAGTAGCTATTACAGAGGAAGCGCCAGATCAAGTGGTCGAAATTATTTTATCTCTGCCTATAACGGATAATCCACGAGTCTACGATGATATTCTTGCCATTGCCCTTAAACTCCAAGGGAAACAATCGGCAGGGTTGCTTTCAAAGCTCATTGAATATATTGAACTTGATAATCAATTCCTCGCTCATCGTTTCCCCGAATTACTTCAACATTGGAAGGATCAGGGCAACATTACTGAAGCGATTGAAATAACGGAAATGCTTGTTTCGTTTCGAGAAAATCCGACGTCTCGGGATGAAAGACGACTTCGCAAAACGAAACCAGAGACATCAGGAATCACACCAGAACCAGCCCCTCGCTTTCATCAGTGGGAATATCAACAAATCCTGGAAAAAGGTGTTCGTCCTTTGGCTCAACATGAGCCTTATCAGGTTTCTCGCATTCTGATTGATGCCGTTGCAAGCATGATCAGACTAAAAATGAATCAGGACGATTCTGAAAAAGCGAGCGACCAAGACTATTCGGAAATCTGGTGCCGGAGGTTGGATAAGCCGGATCGCGACTATCAGGATGTGAAGGAAACCCTGGTTCAGACGCTGACCTATGCCTGTGAGCAGGTCTATGATCAAGCCCTAGAGTCTATTGACGCTTTGGATCAGGCTTTGCGAAACCAACCATGGAATGTATTCAAGCGTCTGCGGCATCATCTTTACGCATTGCACCCAAATGAACAGACACTCCCATGGATGAGAGAGCTAATCGTAGACTATGATGACTATGCCAATCGGGAATACCATTACGAATTTCAGTTGATGATCCGCAAAGCTTCCGAGCATTTTGGCGCCCATCTGCTCAGCCAGGAAGAACGAGATCGAATTTTTGAGACCATTCTCAGCGGGCCTTCGAAAGAGAATTTTCGTGAATGGATGGGTGCGCAATACAGCGAACAGGCTTTTCAGCAACGTCAGCGCTACTTTCATCGTATGCAGTTGCGGCCATTTTTTGCGCTGCTAAGTGGGGATGTTCAACAGTATTTCAATAAAGTTGAAAACGATACCCAGGACGAAACTGTTACCGACGAGAGCTATTTCCCTTTTAGTGGAGCAGTAAGTGGCACCGTTAGTTACCGAAGTCCGAAAACCATTGAGGAGCTTGAGGAACTCACAGATGCGGAAGCTCTGGCTTATCTGAACAACTGGGATGAGGGCTACTATGACAAAGACGATCCATTGGTAAGAGTCAATATTTCCGCACTGGCTGATGTTTTTCGGGATCTATTCAAAGGCGACATAGTTCGAGATGAAGACCGCCTTAATTTCTGGTTCGAACATCGTGAAAATATTGCTCGTCCAGTCTATATCGTAGCCATGATTCACGCGATGACTGAGCTGGTCAAGGAAAAGGATTTCGACAAACTTGGCCAGTGGATAGAGTTCTGTGAGTGGGTTTTAAGGCATGTTGATACGGCGCGAAAGGAAGGTCGACATGAACCCGGGGGCGAGTCACGCGATCACCCGGATTGGAGTAGCTCTCGCCGTGCCGTGGTTGATTTTATTGACGCATGTGTAAAAGGTGACGTGAATGCGCCTCTTGCAGAGAGAGCAGGTATAGCGTCGCTTCTCCAAAAGGTGTGTGTTCAGTTCGATTGGCGGCTGGACAGCAATCGTCCGGTGTTACTGAATCGTGACGACCCTGTTACCGAGGCTATCAACAATACGCGAAGTCGAGCGCTGGAGTCTCTGGTTAATTTTGGCTTTTGGGTTCGCCGGCAGCTACCTGAAGATGAGCTACCTGAAATAACAAATATTCTTAATTTGCGAGTGGAAGCTAGCACAGCGGTCCCGCTATCCATACCGGAGCTCGCGTTGTTGGGGGTGCATTTCAACAACCTGTTTGTGTTGACGCAGGACTGGGCACTAAAACACCGCGAAGTCATATTTCCTCAAACTGACCCAGCTGTTTGGAGCAAAACCTTTGGTAGCCATATCAGATTCGGTCGACCATACAAACGAATCTATGAAGTCCTTAAAGACGACTTTGTTTTTGCGGTAAATAACCTAGAGCTATTGGGCGCGAGCGATCAAAGCGGTGATCATATTGTAGATAGATTGGGGCAGTTCATATTTTCTCTGTATCTATGGGGGCTGTACCCAAAAAAAGGCGAAGGAAGTTTGCTGCAACGTTTTTACGACAGCACAGCTGGTGACCCTAAGCTATGGGGACATTTGTTTGATCATGTGGGGCGATCCTTCAGTAATAGCGGCAAGGATGCGGATAAAGATCTGCTTGATCGTGCGATGGAGTATTGTGAATGGCGCCTCGAGGTTGGTGAAACACAGGAACTGCGAGAGTTTACATTCTGGTTGCAGGCTGAGTGCTTTACACCAGAATGGCGCCTGAAAGCATTTTCAAGAATTCTGGACCTTGGTGCCATGAGGGATTTCGCATTTTCACTGCAAATCAGGTATTTGAAGGATCTGCTCGAAGCTAATGCCCCGCTTGTTGTCGAATGTTTTGCTAAGATAACTGATGGTATGGATCAGGGAACTCAGTTGTATATTTCAACTGATGAAGCTAAACCTATCTTGAAGGTTGGGCTGGGCTCAGATAACTCAGAGGTAAAAGGCAATGCCGAAAGAGCCAGGGAAAATCTGCTTAGGCTCGGGCGTTTTGATTATTTGGATATTTCGTAACGGGTGCACATCAATGAACACCAAACCCCAATCCCTCGAACTCTTCTTCATCGACGGCAAACCCGACGGCATGCTCACGGCCGAGGTGTTTAACTGGACCGGCCATGTGCTGATGACGCCGCGCACGCAATTGAGTGCAGTGCTGCGCGCACTGAGGGCACAATTACTCTAAATTGTTCGCAGAGCTAGTGAAAGCTGGTGTAGTTGCGATTCACACGGATCGAGGCGTGTTTATGGAAAACTACGCATTCAAAAGCCCCAGCGCGGCCGCCGCTGTCGTAAATGGGCGTCCCTCCAATGGCAATGCCGAGTGGCGAATAAGAGCAAGTGGCAAGACCTACAAGGATTGGGAAGAGGAGAAGTTGGCGGGCGAGCAAGGTTGAAATCGTCTGGAATATGAACTAAAAATACTGTATATAAATACAGTTAGGCTTAGGGGCAGCCCTGAATGGACCATAAGTTTGGCGGAATCTGGACCCGGAAGAAATTAGAGGTACTTACGAAGTACTTGCGTTTCTATTCTACTGCATTGAAAAAACAGAAATTTACTTTGCATTATGCCGACGCGTTTGCAGGAACGGGCAAACATACAGTAATGGACGAGCACAACGAAGAACTTTTGATTCCTTTTGAGGATTTTAAAGGCTCTGTGTTGACAGCGCTTGAAGTGGAGCCTGGATTCCACCGGTATCATTTTAATGATATCGAGCCGCTTCATGTCCAGGAGCTTGAAAATATAAGAAATGAGTATTCTGGTCGGGATATTACGATCACAGAGCAGGATGCGAACCAGTTTGTGCCAGAGTTTTGCGCGAGATTGAAGGGCAGAGACCGCGCAGTGTTATTGTTGGATCCGTACAGCACTCAGTTGGACTGGGAAACACTGAGATACGTTGCCGATTCAGGAAAGGTCGATTTGTGGCTGCTGTTTCCTCTGTCAGTGATTTTGCGTATGACACCTAGGGATGGAGCAAAGGTTCGCCCAGAGTGGCGCGAGACCCTGAATCGCTTGTTGGGAACGGACGATTGGGAAACTGCATTGTATGCTCCGAAGGCCAAACCACAAATCGACGACATGTTCGGGGGAGAAAGCAGTGATCCGGAGATGGAACGACTCAACACGGATGAGTTGCAGCGCTGGGTGACGGCAAGATTGAGAGAGCGTTTCCCCTTCGTGGCGGAACCTATATTATTGACGAATCGCGGACGACCGCTTTTTTCGTTCTACTTCGCAGTCGCTAATCCTGAGCCAAAGGCGCAGGCACTTGCGAAGGGGGTTGTGTCGCATATTAGACAGAGTATCGGGTAAATAAGGCTATGAGTAGAATCGAATGGACAGAACAAACCTGGAACCCGGTCACCGGTTGTATCAAAGTTTCGCCGGGTTGTAAGAACTGCTACGCCGAAACCATGGCTAGACGCTTGCAGGCAATGGGTGCTCCAGGTTATGAGAACGGTTTTGCGCTGAGTCTGCTGCCCGAACGCTTGGGCCAGCCATTGCGACGGCGTAAACCTACTATGTATTTTGTTAATTCCATGAGTGACCTTTTTCAGGATGGTGTACCAGCGTCTTTTGTCGATCGGGTCCTGGATGTAATTCGCGCGACGCCACAGCATACCTACCAGATTCTGACTAAACGCAGCGTCAATATGCGTGAGTATTTTGCCGTGCGCGAGGTGCCGGACAACGCTTGGCTTGGGGTATCGGTTGAAGATTGTAAATTCGGTAAACCGCGAATTCCCGATCTCGCCGCCATCAAGGCCAAAACCCGTTTTCTGTCAGTAGAGCCATTGTTAGAGGACTTGGGTAAGCTTGATTTGCATGGAATCCATTGGGTCATTGTGGGTGGTGAGTCTGGTCGTGGCGCGCGGCCCATGGAAGAATCGTGGGCTTTGAGCGTGCGCAATCAGTGTGTGGCTGCCGGCGTTGATTTCTTCTTCAAACAATGGGGTGCTTGGGGGGCGGATGGCCAGCACCGGAACAAGAAGGCGAATGGTCGTCAGTTGGATGGACGGATCTGGGATATGATACCTGCGGTGGCTGTCTACTAATAATTCTTAGATTTTTTAAGGGTTTGTTGTGGGTTCTACCGTCCTATCGAATTGGAGCCCTAGGGGGGGTGGGTTCAGTGGATGAATTTGACCAGGCGGGGGGATTTGACTCGCGCCATCCTTGGCGCTCGGTGCTGCGCACCGCCAGCGGAGCTGGCGTCCAAAACGGCTGTCCTGCCGTTTTGTGAACCCCCAACTAAACGAGTTCACCTCCCCCGGAATCAACTGATCATCAAACAAAAAGGGCCATCCCCTGTCGGAGATGGCCCTTTTTGTTTGATGATTGGTGGAGGCGGGGGGATTTGAACCCCCGTCCGTCAGTTCTCTGTCCTTGGATCTACATGTTTAGCGTCGTCTATTAAGTTAACCCGTACCGGCCCGACGGGCAGGGTGGTTTGGGCGAGCTCGATACTTTTAGCCGTTTCACGTCGAGCGCGATCCACTAGCGATCCTGTTCTATATGACAGTCGCAAAACACCGGTTTACAGGCATCCCGGGGCGACCGCTAGCCTTACTTAGTTCTTAAGCGGCTAGTGCGTAGTTTTCGTCGTTGGCAACTATAGAAGTTGCATAGATTGATTTACGAGAGTCTATACCCTCTCGACATGCACCTTGGAGTTTGATACCGGCGTCGAATCCTGATCGCCCCCAATGTGTAACACTTTCAGTCTATCACACTATAAGACATGCGGCCGGGCTTATTTATTTCAAGTCCTGGTTAATAAAGGATTGGGTTTGCAGGCAGTTTTTCAACACTCTGGCTGGCGCAGCAGTTCACGCAGTTCAGCCACACTGCTGACAATGGCGACGGGCTTGTGCCGTGCCAGGATGTCCTGGTGGTGGGCGCCCCAGGGCACGCCGATGGATGGCATACCGATGTTGGCGGCCATTTCCAGGTCATAGCTGGTATCGCCAATCATCACCGCTTCCGAGGGCTCCAGCTGCAGGTGGGCCAGGATCTCCACCAGCATCGACGGATCGGGCTTGGAGCGGGTTTCGTCGGCGCAGCGCGTGACGTGGAACCACTTGCCCAGTTGGCTATGCTCCAGCGCCCGGTCCAGGCCGCGGCGGCTTTTGCCGGTCGCTACCGCACAGTGGCGACCGCTGGTGTGCAGGTCCTGCAGGATGTCGGTCATGCCGGGGAACACTTGTTGTGCAGTGGCGGCAGTGGCCATGAAGTGGCTGCTGTAGGCATCGCGCATCGCCACCATGTCGTCGCTGGTGATGGTCGGGTACAGTGACCTGAGTGCTTCCACCAGGCCCAGGCCGATGATATTGCTGTAGGCGGCGCGCTCAAGTGCCGGATAGCCGATACTGGTGGCGGCATGACGCAGACAGCCTGAAATATGCTCGATGGAATCAACCACGGTGCCATCCCAGTCGAAGATGGCGGCTTTGATAGTCATGGATCTGCTTACCGGTTCTTGTGGCGGACGATGCGTTGCTTCTCTATCTGCCACTCGCGATCCTTTTCTGTCTCGCGCTTGTCGTGGTCTTTTTTACCCTTCGCCAGTGACACCTGGCATTTGATCAGATGGCCTTTCCAGTAAAGTTTGGTGGCGATGCAAGTGTGACCTTTCTGTTGCACGCTGGAAAACAGCCTGGCCAGCTCTTTTTTATGCAGCAACAGTTTTTTGGTGCGGTCCGGATCGGCGATGACGTGTGTGCTGGCGCTGTTGAGCGGAATAATATGGCAACCGAGTAGGAAGGCCTCGCCGTCCTTGAGCACGACATAACTATCCACCAGCTGCGCTTTTTTCTCACGCAGGCTTTTGACTTCCCAGCCTTCCAGTGCCATGCCCGCTTCAAAAGAGTCTTCCACGAAATAATCGTGCAGGGCCTTCTTGTTGCGGATAATGGTAGTATCCGGGGTTTTCAACTTCTTTGCTTTACTCATGGCGTCGGATTATACCTTGAATCAGCCGGCCTCGCTCAAATTGACCGGCTAATTTTCCGGTTGCTACAATTTGCGGGCTAAATGGCGGTACGTCGCGCGCTGGCAGTGGACAGGGCGCCTGCTGGCAAGGCATTCTAGGCGCCTAACAGGTCCAATAACAACACAGTGAGGAAAGTATGTCAGCAGACCGCGGTCAGTTCAGTTCACGTCTGGGGTTTATCCTGGCGGCAGCGGGCTCTGCTGTAGGCCTGGGCAATCTCGTCGCTTTCCCGGTCATGGCTTCCAAGAACGGCGGTGCGGTCTTCCTGATTGTCTACGTAATGTTTGTCGCCCTGATCTGCTTCCCCGTGCTGCTGGCCGAGATTGCCATGGGCCGGCATTCACGGCGTAATCCGGTCGGTGCCTTTTCCGCATTGACGGGCGGTCATCTGGGTTGGCGCTGGGCGGGAAAGCTGGCGATTCTGACACCATTTATGATCGCCGTGTTCTATACCGTGGTCACCGTATGGATCCTGATATACCTGTTCCGGGCGGCTACCGGCGGGCTTACCGAGTTGGCGGACCCAGCTGCTTTTGGTCAGATGATTGGTTCGCCGTCTATCTTCCCCTGGTTCGTGTTGTTGCAGATAGCGGTATTTGGTGTGCTGCTGGGCGGCGTCAAAGGCGGTATCGAGCGCATGGCGCGAGTGCTGATGCCGACCCTGGCAGTCATGCTGCTGGGCTTGATCGTGTTTGTCATGACGCTGGATGATGCCATGCTGGGCGTACGTTATTATCTGGTGCCGGATTTCAGTCGGCTTGATGGGGCGGTGATCAGCGCGGCCCTGAACCAGGCGTTTTTCTCGCTGTCGCTGGGCATGGGCATCATGATTACCTACGGTTCTTATTTCAACCGCGAGGATCGGATCGTCAATTCCGGACGCATGGTGGCGATTGCCGATACCAGTGTTGCCTTTCTGGCAGGCCTGCTTATCCTGCCAGCGATATTTGCCTTCAATCCGGCGACCAACCCCGATGATCTGTCCAGTAGCAGCATCGGGCTGATCTTCAGTTACCTGCCGCAGATTTTCCTGTCCATGCAGGAAGTGGTGGGTTACTGGGGAGCCAGTATCGCAGCTGCGGTATTCTTTGCCTTGGTGTTTTTTGCCGCGATGACCTCGTTGGTGTCGATACTGGAAATACCTATTTCCTACATGATTGACGAGCTATGTTATTCGCGCCGCAAAGCCGTGCTGATCCAGGCCGGTCTGGTGTCATCGTTCGCCGTGCTGGCTGCACTGTCATTTGGCATGTCGGGTTTTCTGACCGATTTCATCCCTTACGGAGGGGCGCAGAAGTCATTCTTTGACCTGATCGCTGATACTTTCTCGGAAGTTATCCTGCCCCTGGTCGGCTTTTTTGCCTGCGTGGTCTGCGCCTGGCGCTGGCGTGACGGTTTCATGCAGGAGCTCTCTGTGGGTGACGAAGGATTCCGGAATTCAGCCCTGTCGCGTTATCTGGGCTTTTCGCTGCGAACTTTTGTGCCGGTGGTGCTGTTGTTCGTGTTTATCAATTCGGTCGCGCAAAAATACTTTGCTGTCGACCTGCTGCGCCTGTTCGCGTCCTGAGTTGAATCATGGTTACCATTGAACGAAGCGCACTGGTTAATTATTCGGCCGCACAAATGTACGCTCTGGTCGACGACATTGAGCAGTATCCGGCTTTCATGCACGGCTGTCAGTCAGCGGAAGTCCTCAGCCGTACGGAGGATGAGGTTGTGGGTAAGCTGACATTGGGCAAGGCCGGGTTGCGTTACACCTTTACCACCCGAAATGAACTGGTGCCTGGCAAGTCCATGGATATGAGCTTGCTGGAGGGGCCATTCAAAAAGTTCAGTGCGACTTGGCGCTTTGATGCATTGGCAGAAGATGCCTGCAAGGTCAGTCTGCGAATGGAATTCGAGTGGGCAGGTGGTCTGTTGGGTGCCGCGATGGAAAAACTGTTTCAGCATTCCGCCAATACACTGGTCGATGAGTTGGTGGATCGTGCCCATAGTCTGTATGGAAAGACGGCGTGATGATTCACGTGGAAGTCGTCTATGCCCTGCCCGATCATCAGATTCTGATACCATTGCAGGTGGCAGACGGCACCACTGCGCTGCAGGCTGTGCACTTGTCGGGCATTGCCGGACAGGTCGAGGGTCTTGATGTGTCGGCGGTGGAGATGGGCGTCTATTCGCGACTGCTGGATGGACGTGCGTCGCCTTTGCCGCAGGACTACGTACTGCGAGACCATGACCGCGTTGAATTGTATAGGCCGCTGCAACTAGATCCCAAACAGGCGCGGTTATTGCGCGCTGCCCGGGCCGCCGAGCGTGAGCAGCGGTCCCAGGTGAGACACCCGCCCGGCAAAGCCGGGCGGCGCTGATAGTGGAAACAGAAGAGCAGGTGTAGTTATGAAAGAGGATAAAGCAGTTCCGAAGGCTGGTTTTTTTACGCGCCTTGAGAAAGGTCTGCGCGAGTTTTATGTGGCACCTTACCGGCAGTCGTTTGCACGCGCTCAGCGAGATGAAGACGACCTGTTCATGCTGATGTTGTTCTCGGAGTCACTCGGTGTGCCCAACCCGGCCGCTTTTTACACGCTGGAGCTGCTGCCCGTGGCACATGACCGGTTCCATGACTGGCATCGGCGCATGGGCATGGAGCGCTCCCCACTGGACCATATTTCATGTTGTTAGAATTGATTGCAAACCGTCGTATTGTTTCTGTCTCTTATACACATCTGACGCTGCCGACGATCTACTCTGTGTAGA
>OLID01000092.1_pt1 | contig 58964 bp, 71 predicted proteins | sample 1609361 | NCBI WGS metagenome assembly OLID01 (sample SAMN05416778, study PRJEB24817) | seawater metagenome | isolation source: Sea water | place: Canada:Atlantic | collected 2013-07
ATTTCTGCCTGTCTCGTGGGCTCGGAGATGTGTATAAGAGACAGGTATATGCCCTGCCCAAAAATGCCACTGGCACGGTATGTACCATCGCCATTGAGCCACCACAGATACCCGTAGTTGTCGCTGCCCGGCGAGGGCTCCGTCGACTCGGCAATCCAGCCTTCGGGAACTACCCGGGTACCATCGTGTAATACACCGCCGTTCATTACCAGTAGCGCCAGACGCCCCCAGTCACGCAACACCGGCGACAGGCAGCAGCCTCCCAGCTCACCACCGTAGGGGCCATGACTGATCCAGGTGGCGTCACTTTCCATGCCCCAGGGCAGCCAGATCTTCTGTGTCAGATAGGCGGCAAGATTGTTGCCGATGGCGGCGCGCACAATGGCACCTGCCAGGTTGGTTTCACCGGTGTTGTAATTGAAACGCTGGCCAGGCTCGGCAACCCGCGCCTTCTCGCCCATAAACCGCATCAGGGCCAGCATGTCGCTGGGTGATGTCGCAACATCGGAAGCAGGATCAGCGTAATCTTCGTTCCAGTCAGTACCCGACGCCATCTGCAACACATGTTTAATACTGACACCGTCATAGCTGCTGCCTCGCAGCTGCGGCAGGTAGTCGGTGACAGGATCGTCAACGCTGCCGATGTAGCCGTCGGCGATGGCCGCACCGGTCAGCAGGGAGACGACGGACTTGGTCATGGAAAATGACACCCATTGTGTGTCTTCATCGTTGCCCAGACCATACTTCTCGAGCAGGATCTCGCCGTCCTTGAGCACCAGTACACCGCCAACATGATTGTGGCGCATGTAGTCATCCAGATCGAACGTCTCGCCGTTTACCTGGTAGCGCAGCATGGAAAAATCGCGCTCGGCGCGCGGCAGCGGCATCACCTGCTCACCTCGTGACACATGACGTACAGGGCTCAACAGGGGGATATTGCGAAACCCGGCAATCTGCTCATCACCGGACCAGAACAGGATGCTCTCTCCAGCAGGCAGATTCTGCACGTCATCGGCCGGGTCCAGCCAGCGCGCCTGATCACCGGATTGTGCCGCCACCAGTGCCGACGAGAGACAAAGCAGGACTAACAGGGGTTTTACCGCACTGCGCAATTTCATGGCTCATCCTCTTTTTGTTTTTTGGCTACACCGGTACCCAGCGTAACCCAGCTCGGGCACAAACAACATAGGCTGCTTCACGTACCGGGGCCCTGAGAGAACCGGTCTCGTCACTGAGCCGACATGAAGAAGGTGTAACTTGTAATTTGCCTGGTCATGCGCGATAAATGTCCTGGCTGGCCGCAAGGCGTTGACCATCACATCAGCAACAGCAGCTGCGGCCAGGCTGTCGTCAACACCAGTCATCAACAACCTGAACAGAGTGGCGGAACTTCATGACCATCGCGCTACAAACCTGCCCCGCTCAACAGGCGGGCGAACTGGCGGCCTTCATCGAGGCCAATGCGCCCGTGCTGGTACTGACCGGCGCCGGTATCAGCACCGACTCGGGCATACCGGACTATCGTGACAGCGATGGTAACTGGAAGCGCAAACAACCTGTGCAACACCAGGAGTTCATGCAAAGCGCTGCAACACGCCAACGCTACTGGGCACGCAGTCTGGTCGGATGGCCAATCATGCAGCGGGCAAAACCAAACCTGGCCCATCACAAGATTGCCGAACTGGAAGCCAGGGGTTTGTTGTCGATGGTCGTGACACAGAATGTAGACCGCCTGCATCAGAAGGCCGGCAGCGATTCTGTGGTCGATCTGCACGGTCGTGCTGACGAACTGGTATGCATGTCTTGCGGCTACCGGGAATCCCGATCCCTGATGCATGCACGTTGTACGATGCTCAATCCGTCTCTGGACAATATTTTTGCGACTGCTGCGCCGGACGGTGATGCCGATCTCGAGATCGATTTTTCCGGCTTTAATGTGCCAGGTTGTCCTCAATGCAGTGGCATTCTGAAGCCCGATGTGGTGTTTTTTGGCGACAACGTGCCCCGCCCCCGTGTTGACCAGGTTTTCGACACTCTCGCGGAGAGTCGCGGCCTGCTGGTTATCGGCTCATCCCTGATGGTGTTTTCCGGCTACCGTTTTGCACGGCAGGCACACCAGTCAGGCAGGCCAATCGCTATTTTGACAAAGGGGCGAACCCGCGCCGATGACCTGGCCAGCGTCAAATTCGACGCGCCGATTGCCCCCCACTGCTTGCGACGATTTAACACCGACTTCCCATCAGGGCGCCTGCACAGGCTCCGGCGCCATCTCGCAATTCAGGCACATCACGTTCTGCACCGGATCACCCGCAGCCAGATCTGTCAGCCAGTCTACAAAGCGAACGCCTTCCACTTCATAGCTATACACTTCGGGACGCAGCAGGATGGTGTGCATGGTGCCGCCAGCGACGTAGTAACGAAAATCCGGCACCGCTTCGCTTATTTCCTCAAGGTTGGTCTCCAGTAGTGGCAACAGCGATTCTGTCGGTGTGCCACCCAACGCCAGAAACTGTTTCTGGACATCATCTTCGGCATTGTCATAAGAGGCAAGACGGATGCCCGGGCGCGCCTGAGCAGTGCCGATGTACAGGTGATGGAAACTGAACTCATCCGCAGGGATAGTGCTGATGTAGTCCATGTCCGCCAGAACCTCGTCGGTCGCCCAGACATCGTAAGGATTGAAATTGGCAAAACCCCGATAGCCGCCCGAGGCGTCACCAAGCTGCACGATATCCGCGCGCGGATAATACTGCGCCATCTTCAGGGCATAAAACGGCGAAGGAATCGAGCCGGCGCTGGAGCCGGTCACAAAGATCTGCCGGGGCACCAGCATATGATCAAAGGCCCATTGCATGGCCGCTGTGGCATTGACCAGGCCTCGGTGCTGTATATTGACCTCGTGGGCAGCATGACCCTCGATGGCAGGCGCCATATGCGTCTGCACGGAGTCGCCGAGATGGACATCGGCCGAACAGTAGGGCGCGTAAACGACGGTGTAGTCAGCAAACGGGTTTTCCGGATGATCGAAGGCGAGGATACCGTGGGAGTTGGCCGGATCGGTTGCAGCCAGGTTGATCTGATAACTGGGCTGCAGGTCCGGGTCGCAATTGGCGCCATCCCAGCAGGCACCGCCACCCTCAAGGTAGAACATCAACTTGTCAGGCTCACCCTGTTTGACAAAGAAGCGATACTCCGAACCGTCAGAGCAGATGGTGTCACCGCCCGGAGTAAAAGCGTTCCAGCCCGGCTCCAGACCGGAGAAGTCAGAATAGGTCTGCTGTTCGGCGTCAACCGGCGGCGCGTTGACCGCCGTCGGTACATCGGGCACAGCGGGCGGTTCCGGCTCACTGCAGGCAACCAGCGCCACCAGAGCGACCAATGCCATGGCTGCAAGCCTGGTAAATATCCGAGCTAAAGCAATGTTCCTGATGTGCATACGCCTGGTCTCTCAATTATTGTGTGAATGGCGGTTTCTGACCCGTGTTGTAACACATTACGTAATAACATACGATTCGACGCAGTAAAAGTACATCCCTCTGAGGCTGCCCATGATTGATGTCTACAGCTCGGCCACGCCCAACGGTTACAAGGTGACCGTGATGCTGGAAGAGATCGGCGCTGACTATACGCTGTATCCTGTCAACCTGTCGGCCGGCGAACAGAAAACCGCGGACTTCCTGGCCATGAATCCCAATGGCCGCATACCGGTCATCGTCGACCGCAGTAACAACGATTTCACGGTATTCGAGTCGGGTGCCATCATGATCTACCTGGCAGAAAAATTCGGCCAACTATATCCGGAAGACCCCTCAGCGCGATCGCGCACACTGCAGTGGCTGATGTTCCAGATGGGCGGTATCGGCCCGATGATGGGCCAGGCCAATGTGTTCTATCGCTACTTTCCCGAAAAGATCCAACCGGCCATCGACCGCTACCAGAACGAATGCCGACGCCTGTTCGAGGTACTTGACAGCCGACTGTCAGCATCCGAGTATCTGGCCGGAGACGTATACACAATCGCCGATATCGCAAACTGGTGCTGGGTGCGTACCCACAACTGGTCGGGCGTCAGCGTCGAGGGCCTGGCACATCTGCAGCGCTGGCTGGACAAACTGTATGAACGGCCGGCCTGCCAGCGTGGCATCAAACAGCCCGAGCGTAACCGCACACCCGATGACATCGTCAAGGGCGCACAGAACATTGTCGTGCGCTGAACTTTGTATTACCAACAAAACCGAGAGCCAGATTTATCATGACCCGAATTACTTACATTGAACACAACGGCACGGAACATGTCATCGACGCCAGTAATGGCGATTCGGTGATGGAGGCCGCAATCAAGAACCTGGTACCTGGCATTGACGCCGACTGCGGCGGTGCCTGCTCCTGCGGCACCTGCCATGTATTTGTTGACGAAAACTGGATGCAGGCCGTCGGCGAGCCCGGTGAATTCGAGGAGCCCATGCTGGACATCAATCCCGAGCGCAGCGCCAATTCCAGACTGTCGTGCCAGATCGACGTCAGTGACGAGCTTGACGGACTGGTTGTGCGCCTGCCCGAATTTCAGTTCTAGCAGCCACGCCCTGCTAATGGAGTGTCATCATGCCGGATATAACAGAGCAACCTGTCAAACGTAGCCGCAGCCTGGTAGGTCGCGACCCGTGGACCACGCCGCTGGACGAAATCGACCTGGCACATCCGGGTATCTGGCAGGCCAACGAGTTCCTGCCCTATCTGGCGCGCCTGCGCCGGGATGCACCGGTGCATTACTGCGCGGACTCACCCTTGGGACCGTACTGGTCAGTGATGAAGTACAAGGACATCATGACCGTGGAGGCGGCGCCTCACATTTATTCGTCGGAACCTACCATCGGTATTGTCGATGTCATTCCGGAATTCACCTTGCCCATGTTTATCGCCATGGACCCTCCCAAACACGAGGAGCAACGCAAGACGGTGCAGGGCGTGGTCGCGCCCGCCAATCTGAAGAATCTCGAAGGCCTGATCCGACAGCGGGTTATTGCCATTCTTGACAAGCTGCCCAGGGATGAACCCTTCAACTGGGTCGACCTGGTGTCGCGCGACCTGACCACACAGATGCTGGCGACACTGTTCGATTTCCCGTTTGAGGACCGTCACAAGCTGACTTACTGGTCCGATGTCGCCACCGCCATTCCCGGTGCTGGTCTGATTGACAGCTATGAAGAGGGTTTTGAAATTCTGAAGGAGTGCCTGGCCTATTTCTCCAGGCTGTGGCAGGAACGTGCCAGGCGGGAACCTGGCAATGACCTGATTTCCATGCTGGCGCACGGCGAGGCGACCCGCAATATGCCGCCACGCGAATTCCTGGGCAATCTGATTCTGTTGATCGTGGGCGGCAACGATACTACCCGCAACTCCATCAGTGGCGGCGTACTCGCGCTCAACGAGCATCCACAGGAATATCAGAAGCTGCGCGACAATCCTGCACTGATTCCATCCATGGTGTCAGAGATCATCCGCTGGCAAACACCACTGGCCTATATGCGCCGCACAGCAAAAGTGGATACCGAACTGGGCGGTAAAACCATCCGGGCCGGCGACAAGGTACTGATGTGGTACGCCTCTGCCAATCGCGACGCAGACGCCATCGACAACCCGGATGCGTTCATCATCGACAGGCCGCGGGCACGACAACATCTGTCCTTTGGTTTTGGCATCCACCGCTGCATGGGCAACCGGCTGGCAGAAATGCAGTTACGCATTCTGTGGGAAGAAATCAGCCAGCGTTTTGACAAAGTTGAGGTTGTGGGAGAGCCGACCCGAATCTACTCAAGTTTTGTCAAAGGTTATACGGATCTGCCGGTGATCATTCGCTCATCAGCAGTCAAAGGTCAGTAACAGGTTAAGCACCTTGTCCAGTTGCAAATTCTGGTCGGCGCTGACGCCGACCAGCAGCAGTCAGACAAAGAGCTTAGGCTTTGAAATCAACGTCAGTGGCAACATCTGCTTCATAGTCCACATCACTGCGCTCGAAACCGAAGAGCTTGAGGAACTCATGCTTGTAGCCTGCATAGTCGGTTAACTGGAACAGGTTGTCATTATTGACCTGCTGCCACAGCGCCTTGCACTCCGCCTGTACGTCGTCACGCAATTCCTTATCGTCCATGCGCAGGCGGCCGGCTTCATCCAGGTCAAAAGCCTTACCATCCTCCCGGTACAGTTGCTCCCGAAACAGGCGATTTAACTGTTCAATGGTACCTTCATGCAGGCCTTTGTCTTTCATCACCTTGTACACCAGGGCAATATACAGCGGCATCACCGGGATGGCCGCAGACGCCTGGGTAACCACAGACTTCAGCACCGCGACATTGGCGCTGCCACCGTAGTTGTTACCCAGTCGGGCATTGAGCTCGGAGGCGGCGCGATCCAGGTCTTCCTTGGCCTTGCCCAAGGCGCCATGCCAGTAAATCGGCCAGGTCATTTCCGTGCCGATGTAGCTGAAAGCGACCGTTTTCACGCCTTTGGCCAGCACGTCGGCCTGGCTCAGCGCCTGCATCCATAATTCCCAGTCCTCGCCACCCATCACGGTGATGGTATCGGCGATTTCTTCATCGGTAGCGGGCTCCACTTCCGCGTGAATGATCTGATCCTTGTTGGTATCAATCGCGGTTGACTGATACACCTGGCCAATGGGCTTGAGCACAGAACGTTTGACCTCACCGGTATCGGGCAATCTGCGCACCGGCGATGCCAGCGAATACACCACCAGGTCCACCTCGCCCAGATCCTGCTTGATCATGGCAACAGCCTGCTCACGCACTTCATGGGAGAACGCGTCACCGTTAATCGATTTTGCATAAAGCCCGGCCTTTTTGGCCTCCTCTTCGAATGCCCAGGAGTTGTACCAGCCGGCTGTGCCGGGCTTGGTCTCGGTACCGGGTTTTTCAAAGAAAACACCAACGGTGGCGGCCTGGTAACCAAATGCCGCAGTGATTCGTGCTGCCAGGCCATACCCGCTGGAGGCGCCGATCACCAACACTTTTTTCGGACCGTCGCTGTGTACGCCTTGCGCCTGGGTCACTGCGATCTGGTCCTTGACGTTGTTGAGGCAGCCGGTCGGATGTGTGGTTGTGCAGATAAATCCGCGGTATTTTGGCTTGATAATCATTTATTTCCCTCTATCTTCGCCGATATCGGCGATTTTCGGTCAGTCACGCGATTCGCCCCTGACCCGTCTGTTCGTGGTCGTGGGCTATTTTACCCCAGGGGCAACACCCGTGGACACATCCATGATCATGCGCGCCAACAGGTACAACCGAGGCTCTATCGAATCCAGCAGCACATATTCATCGTTGCTGGTGTGCGCACCAAAACCCTGCAGGCCAAAGCGTTCAATCACCGGCGCCCCGGTCTGCAAGGCTGCGAAGGCAGCGTCGGTGCCGCCGCCCTCGGCCTGATCATTGACGGCCAATGTCATGCCCAGCTCTTCATAAATGCGCTGACCATGCGCGGCGAGTTCGCGTGACGCGTCCGTGGCCTGCAACGGGGGCCGTCGATTCTCGAAGCGCAGACTGATTTCGGTATCCGGTATCAGGCGATTGCTGATCCGCTCCTGAATCCTTGACTCCAGACGCTCGAAGTCCTCCAGGCGCAGCATACGCACATCCGCAGTAGCCACCGCATCCGCCGGGATCACATTCCGGTTGGTCCCCACCTGCGCCAGCGTCCAGTTCACCTTGAAACCCACATCGGGGTCTGACAGGTCATCCAGTTGCAGCAGTTGATGCGCCATTTCGTATAACGCATTGCGCCCCAGCTCGGGCGCAGCGCCAGCGTGTGAAGCTCGCCCCTTGACTGACATGGTGACCGCGCCGATGCCACTGGTGGCCAGCGCCAGCGAGTCGTTGTCGATGCGGGAGGGCTCAGCGGAAAATACCGCATCGTGCTCAGCGCCCAGACGTGTCAATGTCGCACGCGATCCCGGCGAGCTTATTTCCTCGTCACCGTTGATCAGTACCGTCAATGTCCCGTAATCATCAAAACCAATCTCCTGGAGCAGGGCAATAACATGAATGATCAGGGCCACGCCCTGCTTATCATCGGAGATGCCCAGGCCGTAGGCGCGGTTACCATCTATACGGAACGGTTGCTGCGCCAGCATGCCGCGCAGGTAAACGGTGTCCATGTGTGCAATCAGCAGGATTCTGCTGTCACCGGTACCGGTAAAGCGTGCGTGCACCATGGGTCCAAGCTGCTCCGGGGTGTCGAACATGCGATACACGTCATCGCCCGCTTCCAGCAGCTCCACCTCACCACCCAATGCCTGCAACTCATCAGCAATCAGAGCCGCTATCTGCTCCAGCCCTTCGCGATCACCGCTACCCGACTCAATACCGACCAGTTGTTCCATGGTTGATATCATGGGTGCTTTCTGCGTGGTGGCAGCGTCGAATACGGCAGTATCCAACTGGGCGAAAGACACCTGCCCCATTACAAGCATCAGCATGGCGTAAACAACAATACCGCGCTTGATTATTCTGAACATCGTTTTCTCCGGGGGGTGACTGATGCGTCACCGATTATAGTTCTGGTCAGTTACGTAAATAGGAGGCGCCGTTGGCATCAATGATCGCGCCGGTCAGATAATCGGTTTCACTACCGGCGAGAAAAGCCACCAGATTACCAATCTCTGACGGGCGTCCGATCCGCCCCAATGGACTTTGTGCGGCCACATCGTCCCAGCCCTGATCGCGGATACGCGGGGATGCCGCCGGTGTTTCGGTCCAGCCCGGTGCTATGGCATATACACATATTCCGTGTCCGCCCAAGGCCAGCGCCAGTGACTGGGTTGCCGAGTTTAATCCTGACTTGGCCGCGCCATAGGCCGGTGCGGTCGGTTCGCCACGAAAGGCGCCACGTGACGTTATATTAATTATCTTTCCGCTGCCTTGCTGCATCATGGGTTTTGCAGCATGAAAAGCCAGATTCACCGGTGCCAACAGGTTCAACTGCAGGCTGTGCTGCCAGGCATTCTGCCATTCGTCATAGTCATCACTCTTCACATCCTGTGGCGTAAACTGGCCGGCGGCATTAACCAGTACATCCAGCCGCTGATAGACATCCAGTACGTCAGCGACCAGCTTGCCTGCCTGGGCGGCATCCGCGACATCTGCACAGAATAGCTGATGCCCGTCACCCGGCAACTCTTCCAGCAACGCCATGGCTTCCGGCCTTTTACTGCGATAATTGATCGCTATAATGAAGCCAGCACTGGCCAGCGCCACAGCACTGGCACGGCCAATACCTGACGCCGCACCAGTCACCAGCGCGACTTTAACTTCAGACATATATTCTCCTGTTTGGCCGGCTATCCTGTAAGCCGATCCGGATGGCCGCTGGACAAGGCAATGTTAGCCCAGGGGCGTTTGACGACCTGTCCTGAGCAGATCCCTGATTTCAGTCAGTAATTTTTCCTCTGCCGAAGGCTCCAACGGCGGCGCAGGCACGACGGGAACCGGTGGCGGATTACGTTTAAGCCGGTTGATAAAGCGGATCGCCATGAAAATGACAAATGCGATAATAGTGAAGTCAATCACTGTCTGCATGAATCGTCCGTAGGAGATCACTACCGCCGGCACGTCCTCGCCGACCGCCTGGCGCACGGTGATGGCCAGATCAGAAAAATCCACACCGCCCAATAACACGCCAATGGGTGGCATCACCACATCGGCGACAAACGACGATACGATACGACCAAACGCCGTGCCGATGATGACGCCGACTGCCATGTCGATGACATTGCCTTTTACTGCGAATTCCTTGAACTCATTTACTATTTTCACAGCGACATGCCTCACAGATGTTGATCAAACCAGCCCTTTAACGCATTCGCTGCGGTCACGCCATCGTCACCCGTGAACAGTCCGTGGCCCGCGCCTTCAATCACAACAAAATCACGGACAATGCCAGCGGACTCCAGCGCCTGGTACATGTTTTCGCTGTGACTGATGTTGACCAGGTCGTCGGCATCACCATGGACGAGCAGCACGGGCGGATCACCGGCGCTGGCGAAATCAACCGGTGACACAGTTGGCGCCATCGCAGCATCAAAATTCAGGGCCGGGAAATTGTCATTGGGCCCTGTCATACCGCGCAGATTGGTCGGAGGCATGTATGCCACAACAGCCGCCGGGCGATGTGGTTGGTCGTCAGTCGACAAACCCAGCATCAGCGACAGATGGCCTCCGGCGCTGATGCCGGAAACGCCGATACGCGCCGGATCGACACCATAATCTGCCGCGTTGTTGCCGATGAACTGGAATGCCTGTGATACATCGCTCCAGGCTTCCAGCACGTTATAGCGGGGACTGCTGCCGTGACGAACGGCAAACACGGTGTAACCGGCGTCCACCAGGGGCACAAACATGGATTCATAGGCGTTCTGCATCATCGTGCTGGACATCCAGCCGCCGCTGATCATGTAGGCCACGGCCGCGCCGTTGGCATTGTCGTCAGGCTGATAGACATCCATCACCATGGCCAGCCCATCTTTTTGCCCGTACACCACATTGCGGATTATCTCTGCCTGCGCCGATGCTGGCATTGTCAGCATCAGCGTCAGTGGCAGGATAAACAGTTTTGATACAGAAGTTAAAGAAAGCAAAGGCATGAAGCGCTCCGGGTCTGCATGTGAGCAGACAGTGTTGAAATCGTCAGCCAGATTAGCCCCAGCCTCACAGTGAGTCAACCGGGCAGCAGTATCTGCCAGTAGCCTACATCCAGCCATTGCGCCGACTTGTAGCCCACCTCCCGCAAGTGTGCAATTTTCACGAACCCCAGGCGCTCATGCAATGCCACGCTGGCGGCATTGGGCAGGGCAATGCCGCCCAGGACACTGTGCACCGACCTGCGTTTCAGATCTTCCAGCAACGCCGAATACAGGGTCGTACCGAAGCCTCTGCCCGCCAACCCGGGCGCAAGATAGACCGAGCTCTCCACCGAGTACCGGTAGGCGCTGCGACTCTTCCAGGGTGTCGCATAGGCGTAGCCCACGATCGCAGCCCGACCGTCGGTCACCACCTCGCCGACCAGCCAGGGCAGTGACGCCGTCAGCACGCCCTGAATGCGGCTGGCCATCTCGACCGGTGCCACTGCCGCTTCTTCGAAGGTCACCACGGTATTGGCAATGTAGTGGTTGTAGATATCGGCGATAGCCTGCGCGTCGGTCTGGCTGGCAGGTCTGATATGCATCGTCATGTGCTGTAATCTTCAGAATTGTTGCTGGCGAATATAACCTAAATCCAGCCGGCAAGCTGCACAAAATACAGCGCCGCAAAACCAAGATAAAACAGACCTGATACCAGCATGGCCAGCGAATAGAACAGGCCTGGCCGCAGTGTCTGCGGCAAACGGGTACGATTGACGAACAACGCTGTCAGCACAATGAACGGCGTGTGCACAGCAGCAATGATACCTGACGCCGACATGATCTGAACCGGATTCTCGAATACCAGCACAATCCCGACCGGCACCACACCCGTGACCACGACAATAAACAGCCGCTTGAACGTACGGCGGCTTAAATCAGGCAGACCTGACAAAATCCCACGCCGGAGAATCATGGTCATATCAGCGAAGCTGCGCCCCCAGCCATCCTGGTTCGCAAGTATACTGCCGCCCAGTGCGATAATGATCGCAGCGAACATCATGACCCTGCCGGCCACTCCCCAGACCTCGGAGAACAGGCGGCCAAGATCGTCTGCCACGTCGCTACCCTCTGGCATGACACCCTGTGGCGACAGCAATTCTGCGCCCAGCACCATAAACGAGAATATCACTGCCAGGCCGCCAACCACCCCCAGAGTTGCGGCACCAGTCATGATCTTCAGCCAGGCACGGATTCTTTGCGTACGCAGCTCCAGGGTCTGCGATTCCTCGCCCTGGCGCGTCCGGCCAGGCTGCTCTTCAGCGACACCGCCGCCATAGCCGCGCGAAGCAGTCCAGTAACCAAACCAGACTATTCCCATGGAGCCAGCGAGGATAGTGCCTACCCACGGCAGGATGACATACAGGTCATGATCCTCGGGCACCTGCGGCATCAGGCCAGCCATTGCGCTCTGATAGTCAGAAAACACGACGACCGCAGCAACAACGGTCAGCAACATCAGAATCATGGCCATGACCCGGCTCAGGCGCTCGATTTTCATGTAGTGACCGCTGGCGGTAAAAACCGTGCAGCCAGCAATGACCAGAATACTGTAAAGCCAGTTCGACCCCGGTAACGTGGATGCCAGCGCGCTGCCCACGATAGCAGACAACCCGGCAATCCCTACTGCCGCAGCAAACAGTTGCGGCAGGAAAATCAGCCAGACTGCCCAGTCACGAGGCCCCTTTAACGTATGCATGCCTTCCAGCATGCTTTGCCCGGTAATCACTGAGAAGCGTGCCATCTCTCGGATCATGATCCACATGAAAAACACGACGAGCAGAAGCAGCCAGAGCAGCTCGTACTGATAGGCTGAGGCAACGCGCGGTGTGAACAGAATGGAGCCGGTTCCGACCGCGGACAACATCCACAACAGCCCCGGTCCATACCATTTCAGCTTTTCAGTGCCGGTCGGCGGCTCGGGCACTTCAGAACGAATCATGGTGTGGTTTTTTTGCTGCGTATTCATACCGGCCTGACCACCCACTCCGGTTCATCAAACTCACCCAGCGGGCGAATGTCGCAGACATGTGCCGCGCCCCGGATGATATCGGCAACCGTGGTGTCATGCCTGGCCTCCATGGCATCACGCGCCGCCTTGCTTTCCCAGCTGGCGATGGCGATCAGCACATTGGGATCGTCAAGCTTGCGATGCAATTCGGTGCCACGGGCACCCGGGGCTTGCTGGATTATTTCGCTGGCGCGAACCCAGGCATCCGCATACTCCTCAGCGTGACGGCCGGGCCTGATATGAACTTCAAACAGGTATTTCATCCGTCCTCCATGTCGTCTTCCCTAAGACAGGTGTTTTGATGAATGATGGTTGGTCAGCTCGATCGCATTTTATAAATCGCTCTTTGTTGTATGGAGCAGACACAGCGCTTGCTATCCGCCATGAACAGGTTAAAAACACAATCCGCGAACTCATGTCCTTTCTTACTGAACAACTCCGTAATGGTCATCTCACTGATCAATGGGGTGTTCAATGGTACTGCCTGGAAGTTTTGTGCACGAATCTCCAGGTGAATCCAGGGACTCATGCGGGCCGCCGCAGCGAAATGGCGATTGGCACAACCCAGCAGAAATGACATATTGCCATAACCGCTGTCGCTTTCAACACCCTCGGTGTTCGCTGGCGTACGCAACAGTGCGGGCATGGCCGCCTGCTCACGAAGATAGGTCGCCATCTCATGATCCGCTGACCATAGAAACGATTTAGCCAGACAGCCGTTTTGGCGCAGTTTCTCCATGACATCGCGACTTGCCACAGGAGCAGAATATTCGTCAGTCATAAGCGGATGATGCTGATATTCCGGCTCAACCTCCAGCGAGTCGGGCAACCAGACTTCTGCCGTGGCACACAAACGCTCTTCACTGAACAGTTGCGCATGATATCGATCCGCCGCCGGTTGCGGCGTGACTTCGACCTGGAAATCACGCTCGTCATATACCGGCGCCTTGATGGTGGCATGCGCCGCACCGCGTTCCAGCCAATGCAGACCCCAGGCCTGCACAGCAGGCTGGACCAGATAACAGGATATAGTGACGCCTGGCACCAGTGCGCCAGTAAAACCATACTGCTGCGCCAGCTCATCGGAGTGAATGCGATTATCCGAATCCGGCACCTGATTGAATGCCTGGCCCCGCCAGGACACGGGTACCCGCATGACTACTTCAGGCCCCAGATTCGTGCGACCGCGGTATCGTTGCCCAAGGCCCCTACAATCAGGCTGATCGAGCTGACCGTGAAAAACGCCACGACCGGGATCAGCGCCCCCAGCTGTCCGGCTGACAATGCCAGGTACAGGGACACACAGAACAGCACCATAAACAGCGCCGCCACGGCCAACAGAATCTTTCTGTGCGACGGGCGGTAGCTTGCGGCGGGCTCGCCTTTTTCAAAATAGGCCAGCACCGGCTGACATAACTGTCGTAATGCATGCTTCATGTTTCGGTTTCCGTTTCAGTTGTCTTGCGCAGCGTGACGAGTTCAACATCAATGGTCACGTTCAGCGAGCTCAGCGCCGCAGCGCGCGCCCGGCCTTCCGCGTTGGCGCGGTACAGATGCGGGGTCATGCTCAGCAGGTCCCGGATGCAGTCAGCACCGTCGATATCAGTTGTGTACCGGATGGTCGTGGCGCCCACCCTGGCAAAACCTGCTGGCACCTTACCCGTCACATCGCGCGCCGGTTTCAGGCTTGGGTAAATGACTTCGCGCAACTCAATCAGGTGCGCCGGGCCCGGGTCCAGCTGTATCAGCAATCCGTCTTTGTGCAAAACGCGCGCAAACTCACTGTATACCGGGAAGCCAAACATGCACAAGACCCGATCCAGCGTACCCGATAATATCGGCAAATTGGCATTGCTGCCCACCACCCAGCGCACGGATGGATCCTGTTTGGCGGCAGACTGTATCGCCCACTTGGAGATATCCAGTCCCAGCACCGCCAGGCGCTGGCAGCCCGGCGCGGCGGTCGCCAATTGGCGCAGGTAGTAGCCTTCTCCGCAGCCGGCATCAAGAATACCGGGGGTGGGCTGCGATGCCAGTCCGTCCAGCACTGCGTGGCTGACTGCGCGGGCCACCGGCGCATAATGACCTGCCATCAGGAAACGGTGCCGCGCCGCCACCATCTCCTTGCTGTCTCCCGGTTCACGCGATCTTTTCTTCTGCACTGGCAGCAAATGCAGATAACCCTGACGTGCCACATCAAAGTTGTGACCGTGCTCGCAGCGCCAGCTGGCACCAGAATCAGTCAAGGCCGCGCCGTCAAGCGGACACGCCAGCGCACTAAAGGGGACGGAGGGGGTATCGCTTAAGGGGGCACTAAAGAATTCTGTCATGATGGCAAGCTCAGTGGGGCGACCACGGGGGTTTCATTTTAGAGTACTTTCGGAAAACCAGCCAGCCGCGCCTACCATTGACGCGCCGGTACTGGTATTCTGAAGCCCGAGCCCATGCTTTCGCGTGAAGAAAATTGAAGAACAACAACAATAGACCAGACAGGTCAACCACAGTCAGAATCGCTCCGTTGCTGACGCTGGCAGCGACCATTGCGCTGAGCTGTGCACTGCTGGCCAACCAGCTTTGGCATCAGGATACATCCGTCACGCTGGAAAACCACCTGATCGAAAATACCCAGGTACTGTTCCTGGTGCTGGCCGTATTGCTGCACACGTTGCAATCAATCCGCCTGCCCGCCACGGATACTACCGACAGGCTTAGTCATCAGGTATTAGCCATGTTGTGCCTGTCCGTCATGGTGCGCGAAATTGATATCGACAAGCTGGGGCCGCAGGCCGGGTGGGCGCTCGTCGAGACCGTGATTCGCCTGGCCGGCAGTGCTGTCTGGGTCTGGCTGCTTGCCCGCCTGTATGGCCATCGCCAGCGCTTGTGGCGAAAGAAAGCCGCAATCCTGTGTACGCCCCAGAGCATACTGACCGGGATTGGCGTACTGCTGTACATGTCATCCTGGTTTTTTGACAAATCCATCGTGCCGCTTCCCGCTGACCGGAGCCAGTTTTGGGAGGAGACTCTGCAGATGAGCGGTACAGTGGCGCTTTTTACTGCCGCGCTACGCCCGCTGTCAGTGGATGCTCACTAGCGAGGGTCCGAATTCAGTTTGTCCTGTGTGTGCGTGTCAAAATCAGAGGCGTCATGTCTCTCACGCAACTGCTCATGCAATTCTCCCCAGGATCGATTGACCATTTTCCCACGCTGCACAGCGGGCCTCTGTTCAATCTCCTGTGTCCAGCGCACCACGTTCCTGTATGTGTGTGTTGCCAGAAACTCAGCGGCCTCATAAACCTTGTTGTTGACCAGGGCACCGTACCACGGCCATATCGCCATGTCGGCAATCGTATAGTCATCGCCGGCAATAAACCGGCATTCTGCCAGTCGGCGGTCAAGCACATCCAGTTGCCGTTTCACTTCCATGGTGTAGCGATTGATCGCGTACTCGTATTTCTCCGGCGCATAGGCGTAAAAATGACCAAAACCGCCGCCCAGAAACGGGGCGCTGCCCATCTGCCAGAATAACCATGACAGGCATTCAGCGCGGCCGGCTATATCGCGAGGGATAAAGGCATCAAACTTCTCGGCCAGGTAAAGCAGCATCGCACCGGATTCGAAAATGCGTATAGATGGCGTGACACTTTGATCCACCATGGCCGGGATCTTCGAGTTCGGGTTTACCGATACAAAACCACTGCCGAACTGATCACCTTCCATAATATTAACCAGGAAGGCGTCATACTCAGCGCCCGTATGCCCGGCAGCCAACAGCTCTTCCAGTAAAATGGTCACCTTGACGCCATTTGGTGTCGCCAGAGAATAAAGCTGGATTGGATGTTTACCAACAGGCAAAGGCTTGTCATGCGTCGGACCGGCAACCGGCCGGTTGATACTGGAAAATCTGCCGCCGCTGGTATTGTCCGGACTCCAGATTCTGGGTGGCGTGTACGGTTTATCGCTCATGGGTACTCCCTGTTGAATTGCCTGCAGTCTATCAACAAATAGCCATCACACGAAACATCCGAACAAATGACTATCTATTGGTGCAATTGAGTGTATAGTCGGTGATACGAGATAACTCACTCTCAGAACGCTGCACCACACAAGCTTGGTTGTCGCGTTCAGCCCTTCCTCCCCCTCTTGCTTTTAACGTTGCTCCTTTTGGATGCAACAGCTGTCTTTGTGCCGGGAAAACCCGTGCCGCATCGTCGGGCATCTCGCCCACGCCAGAACTATCAGGTACCCGTTTATGAATACCACAAGAAAATTCTTGTCGACGATCGTAAAAATTACGTCGCTCAGCGCCGCCTTCATCGCCTGCAGCGTGTCTGGCTCGCTGTTCGCCCAGAGCATTCCGAACCTGGGTGAAGCCGCGCAGTTCTCTGTGCTGGCAGGCTCTACAGTGACCAACACCGGCTCCAGTGTTATCACTGGCGAATTGGGCGTCAGCCCCGGCACTGCTATCACGGGCTTTCCGCCAGGCATCGTGCAGCAGGGTCAAATCCGCTCCAATGACGCCGTGGCGGCACAGGCCGTCGCCGACGCGCGGGTTGCCTACAACAATCTTGCCGGACAGGCGGTGACCACTGAGCAGGCAGCTGCCATGGGTTCGGGCATGGTGCTGATACCAGGTGTTTATCACTTCACCAGTGCTGCCGATATTACCGGTTCCCTGGTGCTTGACGCACAAGGCAGCTCCACTGCAGTGTTTGTGTTCCAGGTGGAGGAAGCTCTCACATTGAACAACAATGCGGCTATCAGTCTGATCAACGGTGCGACCGCCAGCAACGTGTTCTGGCAGGTTGGCACGTCGGCAACACTGGGCACCAGTTCTGCCTTTTACGGCAGCATCCTGGCCGGTGCCGGCATCACCCTGAACACCGGCGCCACGCTGGTGGGCCGCGCGCTGGCGGGAACTGCCGTGACGCTGGATAGCAGCACGGTGACGCTGGCTGCAGCGTCCACCGGTGGCACACCAACCCCGACTCCTACGCCCACTCCTGTCCCGGGCACTGAATTGCCGCCTGTTGACAAAGTCATAGACTCCCAGGGGCAGCCGTCAACTGCCGTCATCAAGGCGGGTGCAACGTCAAATGGCGGCGCCAGCTATGGCAGCAGCTTTTCAACCAGCGAGCAGATCGTGGTCAACGGTGAGCTGACCTACGAAGCCGGTGACGTTGGCAAGGCTGCCAGCGTCTTTGTGGTGATCAAGTTCACTTCAACGTCGGGCACAGCGCAGTGGTTGATGGAAAATGGTGATGGCGACTTCTTTGCCTGGGATCAGAATGTAGAATCGCTGGTGTCCATGTACAGCAGCAACAGCATCGGCACCAGCATCGCCGGCAAGCTGTTCGGCGGCACGCTGGAAGCAGGCCGCTACGAAGTCTTTATCGGTTATACCGCACAAGGCGGTGCACTGATCTACAGCGAAACGCCCATGTCATTTGTGGTGACTCAACTGTAGACACTAGCCGGACAGAGTCAAAAAAAAGGTGCCTTAGCGGCACCTTTTTTTTGTCCACATCAACGTGTTTTTACCTGATGGCTATTGGATTCACGACAACCTGGACCGCGCCTTTGAATTTTGGCTGGCCCAGCACAAACATGAATTCGTGCACATCATCGGCGGCCAGTTCGGCAGTATTCATGCTTTCCAGAATATACACACCCTGTTTTGCCAGCAATGTCTGATGTACTGCAAACACGCGCTGCGGGTTCTCAAACGGTATGACCTCCAGAGCCGGCGTGTCCGCACCTATCGCCACAACACCAAGCTCCGCCAGATATTCTGCTCCCTGCACACCGAGACCCGGCTGACTGGAGATATAACGCTCGTTGTCGACACCCAGCAATTGCAACCAGCCCGTGTGGAACAGCACTACGTCGCCACGTTGAATCTGTATCCCTTGGGCAGCAGCTGCCGCGTCAATCTCGGCGCGGTTGAAGGCCGCACCTTCGCTCACCATGTCCACACCGAAGTGCCGGGTCATATCCAGCAGCACGCCACGGCTTACAATAGGCGGGATATCGTGTGTGCCCAGCTCTAACAGACCGCTGTCACCGACAATTTCAGCGGCCGTCAGGCCGTTGTAGTACTGATTGCCTATGCCCAGGTGGCCCAGGCCATCGATCTGTGAGCCGATCCCAAAACTGGTTCTGACCCGTTCGTCGTTCGAGGTCACTACATCGGCGCCCACCTCGACATTGGCGCCGGAGGCCACGATGTCTATCTCATACGTACGCCCTCCGTACGCGGGTGCACCTTCCTCAGTATCAATTCCCAGCGAGTAGACTTTGCCGGTACTGATCAGTTTTGCTGCGTCCAGCACCTGTTCGGGGCTCAGATTGTTGGCAGCGCCGATACGGTCATCCGCACCGTATTGCGATGGCGCCCAGTCCTGCGCGCTGAGCACAGTGCAAACGCAGCCGGCAACGACGCCTGCGGCTACGACCAGCAGTGATTTCTTATTCATTGTTATCTCCAGTTTTTATGCACTTTGTTCCACAAACTCACGTATCCACTTACCTACCAGCAAACCATCGTGCGGTGCAGACAGGCTGGCCCGGGCACGCTCAACCAGTGCCGGCGGCAATTGATCGGCACGCAGATCCAGCAAGGCCAGGGCGTACTCAACGCTGAACTCGGGATGCGCCTGAATGGCCAGCAATTTGCCGGGTATATAGAAACCCGCATTGGGGCAAAAGTCATTACTCAGCAAGCGCTGCGCATCATCGGGCAGGGCCAGCACCTGGTCCTGGTGGCTGGCGATCAACTCGACCGACTGACGTTCGTCGACAAATGGCGGGTGATCCTCCAGCTGATAGCGCATAATGCCCAGCCCCCAACCAGCATCCGAGCGCCCGGCCCGTCCACCCAGGGCGTGGGCCAGCAGCTGATGACCGAAACACACACCCACCAGAATCCTGCCGCCGTGATAAAGCGTTCGCACATACTGCCGCAACGTCACAACCCAGGGCTCATCAGCAAAGCTGTCGTATTTGCTGCCGGTAATCAGGAATGCATCGTATAACGCGGGATTCTCCGGATACTGATTATCGATGACACGATAAATGGATATTTCCCAGTCATCGCTCATCAACAGATGCCTGAACATGTCACCATAACTGACGTAGCGAGCCTGTAAGGTATCGTAGAGTGTATCGGCATCAAGAATAGCAAGCTTCATGAGGACATTTCGCTCCGGTCAAACGCAGTTTTTGCATAAAGAATATCTATCATATCAGTTCAAAAAACAACTTTAACCTATGGATCGGTGATGATGTATAGTCTTGCTTCAAGACTGCGCTTTAACCCCATCAACGATTGGAGACTGACATGGACAACAACAATACCAGTACCGCGGGCAAGTGTCCGGTGATGCACGGCTCCCGAACCACAGTCATGGGTCGCGGCAAGAGCAATCAGGAGTGGTGGCCTAACCAGTTGAACCTCAGCATCCTGCACCAGCACTCACCCAGATCCAATCCTCTGGGTGAAGATTTCGACTACGCCGAGGCTTTCAAGACGCTCGATCTGGCAGCCGTTAAAAAGGACCTTGAGAACCTGATGACTGACTCTCAGGAATGGTGGCCGGCCGACTACGGTCACTATGGCCCGTTTTTTATCCGCATGGCCTGGCACAGCGCTGGTACTTATCGCGTCGGTGATGGTCGTGGGGGTGCGGGTACGGGCGCTCAGCGCTTCGCGCCTATCAGTAGCTGGCCGGATAACGGTAATCTCGACAAGGCCCGCCGCCTGCTTTGGCCGATCAAGAAGAAGTATGGCAACAAGCTGTCCTGGGCCGACCTCTACATCCTGACCGGCAATGTTGCGCTGGAATCGATGGGTTTCAAGACTTTTGGTTTTGCGGGCGGCCGTGAGGACATCTACGCCTCCGAAGAAGATGTGTACTGGGGCGCGGAAGACGAATGGCTGGCAACCAGTGACAAAAGCAATAGCCGCTACTCCGGCGAGCGCGACCTGGAGAATCCGCTGGCTGCCGTGCAGATGGGTCTTATTTACGTCAACCCGGAAGGCCCGGATGGCAACCCGGATCCGCTGCTGTCCGCCAGGGATATCCGCGAAACGTTTTCCCGCATGGCCATGAACGACTACGAAACCGTTGCCTTGACCGCGGGCGGCCACACCTTCGGCAAAACCCATGGTGCCGGTGATCCGTCGCTGGTGTCGGCCGATCCGGAAGGCGGCGCGATCGAGGAAATGGGTTTCGGCTGGAAAAGCACTCACAAGAGCGGCATGGGCCGCGACACTATCACCAGCGGCCTGGAAGGTCCCTGGACACCGACCCCAACCCGGTGGGACATGAGCTATTTTGATGTGCTGTTCGGCTACGAATGGGAGCTGACCAAAAGTCCCGCAGGCGCGCAACAGTGGCAGGCCAAAGGCCTGGCCGAAAAGGATCATGCGCCCGATGTTGACAGTTCCTCCAACCGGGTACCGCTGATGATGAGCACGGCAGACATGGCCATGCGGGAAGACCCGGCCTACCGCAAGATTTCTCAGCATTTCCACACGCATCCGGAAGAATTTGCCGATGCGTTCGCGCGCGCCTGGTTCAAGCTCACGCATCGCGACATGGGACCGAAATCCCGCTATCTGGGGCCGGAAGTGCCCCACGAAGACCTGATCTGGCAGGATCCGGTACCTGATGTACAGCATGAGTTGATAGACGCGCAGGATATCGCCGATCTCAAGCACAAGATTCTCGCTTCCGGCCTGTCGGTATCCGAGCTGGTCTACACCGCGTGGTCCTCAGCGTCGACTTTCCGCGGCTCAGACATGCGCGGCGGCGCCAATGGTGCACGTATCCGCCTGGCGCCTCAGAAGGATTGGGAGGTCAACCAGCCTGAGCAGCTGACGAAAGTACTGCAGACGCTGGAAGGCATCCAGAAGACATTCAATGATGCTCAGTCCGGCAATAAAAAAGTCTCGGTTGCCGACCTGATCGTGCTGGCAGGCAACGCTGCGATAGAGAAGGCGGCCAGTGATGCGGGTCATGATATCGAGGTACCTTTCTCGCCGGGCAGAACTGACACGACGCAGGAGTTGACCGATGTCGAATCGTTCGAGCCGTTGAAACCGGAAGCGGACGCGTTCCGAAACTATCGCAGAACCGCGTTTACCGTGCCCGACGAGGAAATGATGGTCGACAAGGCCCAGCTGTTGCAACTCAGCGCGCCGGAAATGACGGTTTTGGTGGGCGGCCTGCGGGTACTGGATGCCAACTACAAAAAGGCCCGGCACGGTGTGCTTACCAAGACACCGGGCAAACTGACCAACGATTTCTTCGTCAACCTGACTGATCTGACCACCGCCTGGAAGCCGGTGTCCGACGAGGCTTACATCTTCGAAGGTCGGGACCGCAAAACCGGCGCGGTGAAGTGGACAGCCACACGAGTGGATCTCGTTTTCGGGTCCAACGCCCAGCTTCGTGCGATAGCAGAAGTCTATGCCCAGGACGATGCCAAGGAAAAGTTCGTCAAGGACTTCATCGCGGCCTGGACCAAAGTCATGAACGCTGACCGTTTCGACCTGACGTAATTAGTCTGACCTCATCTCCGGGTGCCGGCTTTTGCAGTCGGCACCCGGGTTTGCGGTTCACGTTTCCCCTCTTCCCCGAAACATTGCCCCGAAACAGTGCCCCGTAACAGTGCGCAGACATCTGCAGCGCACCGGCGCAGCCCTGACCATCACCCTAGTACAACGGGCACCCCTACCACTGTTGTTTGACGCATCGAACCCGGCGCACCCCTGATATATAAAGGGGCTCTATCGAGTGGTGCCGCCACGTTTGCAACAACCCACTGCCCATGGCACCCAATTTGCTTAATCCAATTATCTGAAAATTGAACAGGTCAGGAGCATTGCCGCATGTCCAGTACGATACGTACGCCCGACGCCATCAAAACCTCTAGCCAATTCCGACGCCTGCCTATGCTGACAACCCTGGCCGCCTGCGCCCTGTTCTGCACCGGTCTTGCCTCGGGCGCTGAAGACTGGGCACTGCCGGACGAACTCAGCGACAGGCTCGAGGACCTGCAATCCAATGAACGCAATTTCGTGACCAACGGCAGCTTTCTGGCCTTCATGCCGGCCCGGCAGATGGAACTTGAACTGGCCAGCCGCGACGCCGCCGGTATACAGTCGCTGATCACTGATCTGATGGCGGTTGCCGGCGAAATGGGTTATGACCCGAGCCGGGACATGGGCGCCATGCCTCTCAATTTAACGTCAAACAGTTTTAACAGCGGGGTGCTGCTGCCGGCCATCCTGCGCGACGACAAACGCGAGCCCGGCCCGTTCAGTGTACACCGTTACATGTTCCCGGAGTCCGGTATCCCCACCTTTGCCGGCGCACCGGTTGCCGTGTGGCCGGAGGACCTGACTGCGGGCAATGTGGACGTCGCCATCGTCGGCATTCCCAGTGACATGAGCAGTGGCCGCCGTAACGCGGAAGCCGGTCCGAATGTCATGCGCTCACTGGACACTATTGCCGAACTGGACATCCAGACACTGGTCGACCCCATGAAGGTACTGACTGTTGTCGACTACGGTGATTTCCGTGTCGATAACATGAGCATCGAACGCTCAGTCGCGCACGTTACTGCCATGGTCGCCGAAACCGCAGGCACCAACGCAACGCCGATGATGGTTGGTGGCGATACATCAATACTGTACCCGGCAGTCAAGGGCGTGGCTCAAACTCATGGCAATGGCAGTTTCGGACTGGTGCATTTCAGCGCCCACCCGGATGCGCGCCGCGATGCAGTGCACACCATCTCCGACGACCAGGCTCTGTTCATGCTGCTCGATGAGGGCATCATTGACGGTTCCGAGCTGATCACGGTGGGCCTGCGCGGCGACGCGGCAACGGAAACCACACTGCAGTGGCTGCAGGACAATGGGGTACGTTATCACACGATGGCCGAAGTCAATCGCAGCGGTTACGGCGCGGTGATGCAGCGAGTGGTCAGTGAACTGGATGCCCTGCCTGAACAACTGTTTGTCTCCATTGATGTCAGCGTCATTGACCCGGGTGACATGATAGCTGCAGGACGGGTGTCCGCCAACGGGCTGAGCATCCACGATGTGACATCCACTGTGCGTTACCTGTGCGCGGCGCGGGAGATTGTTGGATTTGAAATTACCGACATGGCTCCTGTGCTGGACCTTTCCCGGCTGTCCGCGCTGAACTCCAATGCCGTTCTCAATGCCTGCCTGGTGGGTATGGCATCGCGCAAGGCGGGATTTGCGCCGGACGCCGTTCACCCACTGGCACTCGACCATGGCCAGGACTGAGCCTGTGGCCCACCGCCATGATTCTGGTGGCGACCCGAAACCTGTACTGATGACTGGAAAACGTATGATGAATATTCCGACACCCAAGACTTTAACAACCGCCAGACTGCTGCCCCTTGCTGCCGCCATCCTGTTGGCCGGGCTTGGTGTCAGCACCCAATTGGCTGCGCAGCCGGCATCAGCAGCCGAGGAACCAGAGCACGTTACTGGCACCAATCCCTATCCGTATGAGACCGAAGACCCGCGCGAGGAAGAGCGTCCCGGTATTGAGCTGCCGGACAGCGTCACCGACAAACTTTCCCTGCTCAGCGAGGAACAGATTGAGTTCCTGGAAAGCAGTGACGCCGGGCGCTTTCGTGGCGATCTGGAAAAAACGGTTGAATACCTGGAAGAGAATACTCCCGAGCATATCCTGACCTGGGTTGAAGCCATGCAAAGTGTGGTCAGCGCCCAGCGGTACACTGAAGGCCGTGACGCACCCAATATAGCACTGAACACCGACTCACCAATCTTTAATGCCTGGCGTCTGCGGCGCCCCGCGTCCATGGACCCGGAACGTGAGGCGGGCAGCATTTCCCTGGGCCGCTACAACGGCGGGGGCGGGCCACCCACATTCGGTGGTTTCCCGTTGGCACTGACGCCGGAAGACCTGGAAGCCGCAGAGGTGGACGTGGCCATTGTCGGCGCACCTTTGAACATGGGGTCGGGCTGGCGTGATTCGGGCGCACAGGCCACCACCGACATGCGTGTCCGCGGCCGTGCTCTGGGTGGCATGGACCAGTACGTGCAGGTCAATCCCGGGAGCGTCCTCAACATCGTCGACTATGGTGATATTGCCATCGACAACGCCAGCACTGAGCGCTCCATGCAGCACATCAGGGAAGTCGTACGCGAGATCGGCAATACCGGTGCAGTCCCCGTCATCGTGGGCGGTGATCATTCACTGTCCTACCCCAACGTGGCCGCCATGGCCGACGTTTACGGCAAGGAAGAAGTGTCAGTCATTCACTTCGACTCGCACTACGACGCCTGGTGGGGCAGTCCCCACCTGATCAGTCACGGGGCACCGGTGTACCGCCTGCTGAATGAGGGACACGTCCGTATACAAGACTATATCCAGGTCGGACTGCGCTCCAGTGGCCCTGACGAGGCAGCGTTCAAATGGATGCGGGAAAACGGCATGCGCTACCACACCATGGCCGAAATCGAACAGCGCGGCTGGGAGGCGACTCTGGACCGGGTTGTAAAGGAGGCCAGTGAAGAAGGCCGCAAACTCTATATCTCTTTTGACATCGACGTCATCGACCCGGCATTTGCCGTGGCGACCGGTACGCCCGTGTCAGGTGGTCTGGATATGCGTGAGTCGATCACCATCGTCCGACGCCTGTGCGCCGAAGCCAACGTCATTGGTTTTGAACTGGTGGAACTGCACCCCTACCTTGACCCGACCTATATGACCACACTGAACAGTGCCCACGTCATCAAGGCCTGCCTGACCGGCCTGGCCATGCGGGAAGAAGGCCTGACCGAGACGCATTACCTGAGCCCGGTGTCTTCCGAGCACGCAGTGGATGATTACTACGGCGACCAGGCAGACTTCCTGCGTCACACCGAGGCACTGGAGAGAAGGGGCGAAGACGATGAAGAGGAAGCGTCAGAGGACGAAGGCGCAGAAGGTGACGAAGTGATCTCCCCCACGCCGACGCCCTGAAGGCGTTAACCAGGTGACTATGCGACCCGGTGCAGGGCACAAATCTTGTTGCCCGCCGGGTCGCGCAGATAGGCCAGGTACAGCTTGACCCCACCTGCGCCTTCACGCACGCCGGGTGGATCTTCGCAGGCCACGCCGCCATTGGCCAGACCAGCCTGATGCCAGGCATCCGCCGCTTCCGTACTTTCCGCGGCGAAGCCTATAGTGCTGCCATTGCCATTGCAGGCTGGTTGCCCGTCAATGGGTTTGCTCAAGGCAAAAACACCCGTCTTGGTGCGATAGAAGCAGCGCCCCTTGTCATCAACAGTTCCCGGTTTGACACCCAGCGCACCCAGCGTGGCGTCGTAGAACCGTTTTGATTCATCTATATCGCTGGCTCCCAGCATGATGTGGCTGAACATTGCCATTCTCCTCGTTGTTATTGATTGCGTACGAACCCGGCGTAACCTACACCAGACAGATCAACCGTGCCACATATTAAGGTTGACGACCGTAAACCAGTCAGTCCATGGTATTGGCATGATTACACAAGCGTACGACCCAATGACCCTGATGGATTTTACCGATCCGGACACTCACGCGGCCTGGCACCCCATCAACGACAGCGTGATGGGCGGGCAGTCCCGTGGCGGACCACAGTTTGTTGACCACAGGCTGGTATTCAAAGGCGACATCTCGCTGGCCAATAACGGTGGTTTTGCATCCATCCGCGCCCGCGACCAGCACCACGACCTCAGCGCCTTCGACAGTGTTCTGCTGCGGGTCAAGGGTGACGGCCGAACCTACCAGTTCAGGCTTTATACTGATGCTCACTATCAGGGCTCACGTATTGCCTTTGCCACCAGGTTTCAGACGACCAAAGACACCTGGCTGGAATTGCGCCTGCATTTTAGTCAGCTGCAGCCAACATTACGCGGTCGCCAACTGTCCGGCCCCGCTTTCGACCCTCGCCGCATACAGCAAATGGGGTTTCTGCTGGCGGACAAGCAAGAGGGCGCGTTTGAGCTGCTGGTGGACTGGATCAAGGCGGTTTAGGGACAACCCGTCGGTCAGGGCGCAAACCAGAATTCGATTTCATCCGTCTCTGCGTCAAAAGCGGCCGCGTGAACGGTGTTGGCAGGGACATGATACCAGTCGCCAACGCTGAAACGTTGCTGCCTGCCATTCATGGTCAGGATCAGCTCCCCACGCGTAATCACCCCGTAATTATCCGTATCATGGCTGTGGGGCGGAATACGGGTACCTGCCGGATAGGACGCAAACAGCACGTCGCTGTTCTTGGCTGCCAGCCGGTAGGCATCAAAGCGTCCGTCAAACACAGGTAGCTGCTTGATTCTGTCAGGGTATTTTCCGGGCATCTGTCCATCCTCACTGCACATTGTGGCAGAAATTAAACTTCGTAACTTCCATCAGCGGGCAACCCAGCCACCGCATACCGGAAACACCTGCCCGACAAAACAGTCAGCCGCACTGCTGCACAGGTAGGCGGCAAACAGGGCATCCTCGCGGGCACTGACCAGGCGGCCCAACGGCACCTCTCGTGCCAATCTGGCCTGAAACTTCGGATTGGCCTGCACCTCCGCCGGGAAATAGGTCGGGTTATCAACAAAATTCTGGGCGATGGCATTGACCTGAATATTCAGTGGCGCCAGCTCCACACCCACAGCCTGCACATAGGCTACCTGCGCCCCCCGGGCAGCACTATAGGTTGACGTTCTCTTCATGCCGCGCAGTGCGGCGGCACTGCCTACCACCAGAATCTTGCCGGCGCCACGTTTGTTCATCATGGGCACCGCTGCCCTGACCAGACCGGGCAGGGGATCCACCAGTGCAGCGAAGACATCGCGCCACTCGGTCTCCTCAACATCAGCCACCGGTGTCGACGGCGCCAACATCGACAAATTGGCCACCAGCACATCAAACTCGCCGGCCTCCTGCACGGCGATTTGTGCATTACCCGGCGTTGATAACTCCCTGTCGCTCTGGATAACAACGGCGCCCTGTTCCACGAATACCTCGCAGAAGGCCGGGCCCATGAACTCCGTTGCCTGTGTGACCAGTACCCGCTTGCCTGCCAACATATTGTTCATTTCTTTTCTCCCGTAGCGCGCAATATCCTGTCCATCGCTTTACCTTTGGCTAACTCATCAATCAGTTTGTCCAGATAACGGATGTTACGCATCAATGGGTCATCAACATCTTCAACGCGAACACCACACACGACCCCCTTGATCAGCTCCCGGCCTGGATGCATGGCCGGCGCCTGGGCAAAAAATGTTCGAAAATCGTTGTGTTGATCAAGCTGCTCCTGCAAGCCGCGCCGGTCGTATCCCGTTAACCAGTAAATGATGCAATCGACTTCTTCCTGCGTGCGGCCCTTGCGCTCAGCCTTTTGCACGTACATCGGATATACTTTGGCAAACGCCATTGTGAATATCTTGTGTTCGGGATTGCCCATCACTGCCACGCCTGTATCAGTGCTCGCACCAACTGTACCTGGTTGTGCTTACTTTGTTGTGCTTACTTAGTTGTGCTTAATAGTATAACGTTGAAAAGTACGGTGCCACCGCGCATGTGACGGACGGACAGGAAGCGACTCATTCAGAGAACAGGGAAGAACATACGTATGGCCAAATCACCGTCGATGTTAAACACGGACAGGTTTCGATTCATCATCAGCCGTATCAACGAACGGCTATGGGTCAAACCTTTGATTCTGTGTGTACTGTCGATCGGCGGCAGCTTTATCGCGAAACTCGCCGATGATATCGGGCTGGCGGCAGTGCTGCCGGAAGTCGACTCGGATTCAGTCGAGTCTTTGTTATCCATCATGGCCTCCAGCATGCTGGTCATTGCGACCTTTGCCGTGGGCTCCATGGTCGCGGCCTACGCCTCTGCCTCGACAGCGGCAACGCCACGCTCCATCCCGCTGGTGATAGCTGATGACGTTACCCAGAACGCCCTGTCAACCTTCGTCGGCGCTTTCATTTTCAGCCTGGTGTCCCTGGTATCCGTACAGAATGAGTTGTTTGGCGCTGCCGGGCTGTTTGCAATATTTTCCCTGACGCTGCTGGTATTTGCCATTGTCATCGTCACCTTTGTACGCTGGGTGGATCGCATCGCGCGCCTGGGCCGGGTAGTGAATACCATCGGCCAGGTAGAACTGGCCACAGCCCGCGCCATGGACCGCAGACGGCATGCACCAACGCTCTGCGGCTTGCCGATACCTCAGGAGCAACCGGCCGAGTCGGGCGTGGCCGTGTATTCAACATCAGTGGGTTACATCCAGAACATCGACATGGAAACGCTGCAATCCTGCGCAGAAGAATATGAATGTCGGGTGCGGGTGGCAGCCTTGCCAGGCACCTTTGTCAGCACGACGCGGCCGCTGTTGTTTGTCGTCGGGTGCCAGTCCTTTGATTCACGCGAATTTGCCTGTGCTTTCGCCATCGGGTCAAACAGAACCTTCGAAGACGATCCACGTTTCGGCCTGCTGGCATTGTCCGAGATTGCCGACAAGGCACTGTCCCCTGGGGTCAACGACCCGGGCACAGCAATCGATGTCATCGGCACCATGGTTCGCCTGTTCACGCAATGGCAAGCGCCCGTCGCAGAAGAGCATATACAGGAGATTACCTGTGACCGTGTTCACGTTCCCACGCTTGATACGGCTGACATGCTGGATGATGCGTTTACCGCGATTGCCCGGGACGGAGCAGCCATTATAGAAGTATCAATCAGATTGCAGAAGGCGCTTGCCGCACTGGTCGAGTGTAACGATGCTGCACTGGCTGCGGCCGCCAAAGTGCATTCGCGCAGGGCACTGGCCCGGGCAGAACTTGCCATGTCACATCAGGACGACATCACAGCTGTGCGCAAAGTCGCCAGGTTTTCCACCGGCAGCTGAGCCTTCAGGCGCTGGCCGGTTCGTGCTGGCATTTCCAGCAGACATCAAAGCTGCCTTCATTGTCTTCGTTGCAGTAGTGGCAATGCCAGGGTGCCCTGGCAACAGGGTTGTCTATCTCGGTATCAACGACTGCAACTGCCCTGTCAAAGTCCTGATCATTCAGAATCCACAGTTCATGAAATATATTGTTTATGCCATGCCTGGCGCCCGCAGGAATGGTGTGCTCGTTTTTGACGAACGATTCAATGTCGTTCAAGGCAAGAACGTTTTTAACTGAATGTAACACCACAATATTCTCATGCGTGTATATATGTTTCACGAGGATTCTCCGTGTGCCTTATTGGGCCTTATTCCACACCAGCTCGAGCTCCTGCTGTTTTCGCCTGCTCAACCCCTGCGCCACCAGGCGATGGGATTCAGACAGGTAGTATCTCAACTCTTCATCCCGCTCACCAGCGGTATCGGTCTGCTGAATCCATTTCATGCCACGGCTGGCAAAGTAGGGCGCCGGCCGGTAGCCATCATGCTCGCTCAGAAAGTCGAAATTGAAATCCGATGCCTTGAATGTAAACGCAGGACCGCTGTCTTTTGCCCAGCCACCCACGGCAAACACTTTGCCGCCCACTTTCCAGACATGGGAGCCGCCCCACTGAACGATATATGTCGTCGCTGGCAACGTAGCACAGAATTGATTGAAATCTTCGTACGTCATGTTTGCCCCAATACAATCCTGCGGCCTTACAGGCTGTGCCCCGGCCTTGCTGCGGCGCCCATTTACTGTGCGGCGCGGCAAGGCCGGGGCTGACAGGATCAATGCTCCCCTTCAGCCAGTTCTTCCAGCATCTTGCGGTTGAAATCCGGAATGTCACCCGGGTTGCGGCTCGTCACCAGCCCGTTATCGACCACTACCGGTTGGTCGACCCAATGCGCACCGGCATTTTCGAGATCCACCTTGACGGTTTTATACGAGGTCATGGTCCTGCCCTTGACAACGCCCGCCGTGATCAGTACCTGCGGCCCGTGGCAGATGGCAAACACCGGCTTGGTTTCGGTAAAAAAATCGCGCACAAATGCCACCGCCTGCTCATCGCCGCGCAACACATCGGGATTCATCACACCTCCTGGCAGAAGCAAGGCGTCAAAATCGGCGCATTTGACCTCTGAGACAATCTTGTCTACCGCAAACCGATTTGCCTTCTTGTCGTGATGCATACCCTGTATTTCACCATGCTCCAGCGATACCACGCTGATATCGACACCAGCGTCCGTAAGAGCGTCTCTGGGCCCGGTAAACTCCGATTGCTCAAAGCCGTTGGTGACCAGAATAGCGACTTTTTTGCCTTTTACCTGAACGTTCATAGCGCCTCCTTTACTATGTATGTGCAAGTTACAACCCGTTTGCCTGGCAGGCTCTCCGAGCCCTATGATGATTTGCCAACAGCAAACTCCACTGGCAGACTAATGGTTTTCGCGGAAAAATCAAAGACAGAAAACCGGCTTTTGCGCGTCTCCGCACGGAGATCATCGCCGCCTCGATCATAAAATCATTTTCGGAAATTCTTCAGGAGGTCTCATGGCTTTTGCTCTTTCAGACATGAACATTTCCAGCCCCGATCTGGCGCAGGGGGAAAGAATAGCGGATAAACACAGTCACGAGGGCGGCAACGTGTCGCCTGCCCTGCAATGGCGTGACGTGCCGTCGGGGACCCGCTCACTGGCGGTGTTCTGCCACGATCCCGATGCGCCGCTGATCACGACCACGGGCAACTACGGCTTTGTACACTGGCTGCTTTACAATATCCCACCGGACACGACGCATATACCCCAAGGCTGCAAGGATTACGCACAGGGACTGAACAATTTTAACGACACAGGCTACGGCGGCCCCAAACCGCCCCCTGGCCACGGCCGGCATCATTATTTCTTCTGGGTGCTTGCGCTGGATCTGGAGCCGACACTCGCCGACGGGCTTGAACTGGCGGCGTTTCTGGAGAAAGTGGAGCCGCACGTATTGGGCATGAACCGGCTGATGGGATACTACGAGTCCTGAGACAGGGCTGGCGCGCCATCAAAGCATCCGCCGAGCGATGCCGTCTTTGCGCAACATATGCCTCACGGCCGCGCCAATATGCCCAAGGACCAGGACTCCCAGAGTGATTGCAAACGCACCATGTATCGCAAACAGCCGCTCAGCGAGTTCACGGTTCTCTGGCACAAACGGCATGGCCGGCAGGTCGTAGCCACCCAGCGTCACCAGCGCCGGATAGGCCGTCACGCCGGCCCAGCCAAACAAAGGTGTCAGCACTAACAACAGATAGAGCAGGTGGTGCAAACCGTTGGCGGCCAGTTGCAGCTTGCGCGGTAAGGTATCCGGATAGGGCGGCTTCCCGAGCCGTATTTTCATGGCGATGCGCACAATCATCAACAACAGCACGGTAAAGCCTATGGCTTTGTGTGAACTGTACAGGGTATTGGTGAGCTCGCCCCAGACATCAGCCTCACCCCGCGCCGTCATCCACAGCCCGACCGGTATCAGCGTCAACACCATGACCGCGACGAGCCAATGCACTATGCGCCAGCCAACAGGGTATTTTTTTACCTGCGATGAAGATGTACTCATTGTGAACCGCCCTGCATAGGCCCGATCGCCTCTGCGTCGCCGATGACATGCATTGGTTGCCTGGTCTCATGCTGTTTCTGTATATTCATGACTATCCTACGCTGGTACCGTCATTGCAGTCACGATACCCCTCATTAATACGCACGATCAAGCCAGGAAGCCCACTGTGGAACTTAAACTTAACCCGAGCTTTGACGCCGCCCTGGTGAAACAGAAGTACAGATTCGACAATCGTGTCAGAGTGCATTCATTTCTCGACGACAATGACGCCAATCTGCTGCTGCGAATCCTGGCACGCGAGACCGTATTCGCCAGCGCCTTCAATATCGATGGCGCCAATGGTTCACTGAGCGACGAAGAAATGCGCAACCTGCCGCCAGCACAGGTCGACGAGCTGCAGAAGAAAATTTATCAGCACGCCAGCGAAGGCGCCGGCTTCCTGTACGGTCGCCACGATATTACCGGGCGCAATAGCGCGCCCGGCCCCCGACCCCTGCGCGAATTCGCTGACATCCTCAACAGCCAACCCATACTCGAGGCTGTGCGGCAGATCTCCGGGCATGATGACATTGCCTATGCCTCGGCACAGGCTACTCGCTACCTGCCCGGCAACTTCCTTACCCGACACACTGACTACCATCCGGATGAAGGCAGGCGCGTTGCCTACGTGATGAACCTGTCACCAGAGTGGCATCCGGACTGGGGCGGTCTGCTGCAGTTCTATGAGCAGGAAGGCGCGCCGCGCGATGCCTGGTCACCGCAGTTCAATACCCTGACCCTGTTTGATGTATCACATGTCCACGCCGTCACCTTTGTTGCCCCCTATGCCAAAGTGCCCCGATTCGCCATTACCGGGTGGTTCAGGACAAAAGCGCTGTGATCGTAAGTGCGGCACACGCATTCTTGCGTGTTTTAGACCTTGACACGCAGGCATCGCGCTGAAATAAGGCACACGATGCCTTTGACAAAAAATGTCACAATTATTTTGTCGCATGAAAGACTCGTCTCGTACCGCTTTGAAGGCCTTCTGCGATAAGGCTCGACCCTTTTTGTTGTGATTTTTTCCCAGCCGTGTTTCCCCCCAAGACCAGAAAAATCGCGGCTTTCCGCGTTGTCAATCCTTTCAAGACGAGTAGATAAGTCTTAGAATCGCGCCGCGCCGGTACTGTGACAGTGCCGGATCACTTTATTTAAGAAAATTCGTGACGTGAAGGAACCGACATATTGGGGAGAACCGATGTCAACTATCTATAAGAATTTCAAGCGCAGTAAGAAAGGTGTTTTTTCCCACCTTATCTCTGCATGTATTGCTTCGTCACTTGTAGTACCTGCCATGGCAGTAGCACAAGATGACGCACCGGAACTTGAAGAAGTTGTGGTAACTGGCTCTTATATTCGTAACAGTGCATTCGCGGGTGCATCACCGGTAGACACCGTCAGTCAGGCAGACCTGCTTGAGTCTGGTGCGCCGGCAATGGGTCAATTCATACGTGACCTGCCGTACACACAAAACACCGATGTCGTGGCCAACGTAAACTCCACCCAGAACGGTCAGCAGGATTCCAATGCAGCGCGTTTCAACTTGCGTGGCCTGGGCGTCAACAGCACACTGACGCTGGTTGATGGTACGCGATCAGTGAACGACGGTGCCGTTGCTTCGCTGCTTCCCGATATTGCCATGAACCGGCTTGAGGTCGTTCTGGATGGCGGCTCTGCGCTGTACGGTTCTGATGCGGTGGCCGGTGTAGTCAACCTGATTCCCATAAAAGAGTTCGACGGCATTCGTGTCCGCAGCTATTACCAGACGGACGAGGATCGCTCCTTCGAGGAGCCGAAACTGGCTGTCCTTTTTGGCCGCTCTTTTGACAACAATATCAACTGGGTAGCTGCACTGGAAGCATCAAAGAAAACACCGGTGCTGAGATCTGAACGTCCTCGCTACCTGGAGTATGATATTTCCGAATCCACCTCCGGCAACCCCGGAGTATTCCAGCGCGCCGCTGGCGATATCGGTGCCGGCGGTACTGGCAGACTGTTGCGTGACCCGGCCTGCGGTACCTACAACGATGGCGCGGAAGACAAAACCCAATCCGGTGCGTACCCTAGTGGTCAACCGTATGGGGCCAGCAACTGCCTTTTCCATTATGGCCCGCAGCATGACTACGCCCGCGGCAATGTTGATTACACTTTTTTCAACAACCTGACCTGGGACGCCACCGATCGCCTGCAATTTGAATTGCAGTCCAGCTATAACTACCGCGAATCACGCTACAACACTTCGTCCAGCCTCTCGCAGAGCACCAACAACCAGTTTGCTCTGCTGGTGCCGGGCGACCATCCCGCCAACCCTTTCGGCTTTGACGTTGTGCCTCGCAACTGGCGTCCGTTTACCGGCAACCAGGCCACCCAGCCATCCTTCCTGGAAGATGACGGCCGCGAAGTACAGGATTACCGCTACTACACTAACAGCAACAAGCTCAGTGCACGCTATGACATCACTGACACCTGGACCGGCTACAGCTATTACACGATTCAGGAAACACGACGCAGTGTCGAAAGCCGAACTCTGTTGCTGCCCCGTCTGCAGGCTGCGCTTGATGGCCGCGGCGGTCCTGACGCTGACGAATACTTCAACCCGTTTGGCTCTGCCGATCCGCGCTCGCCCGACTATGTTCAGGGTGTGACCAGCAACAGCCAGGAACTGGTGGACTGGCTGTACAACGAACAGAATCAGCAGAAAGTCAGCCGTAATAACCTGGAGATATTCGAGACCATGGCTACGGGTGAAGTGTTCCAGACGCCCTGGGGTGCCTCACAGATGGCAGCCGGTTTCCAGCGTCGCGAAGCACGGGTACGTGACTACCCGAACCCGTTCTCGGTACTCGGCCAGAACTACAACAGTTCGATCACCGATGCACCGCCTGTCGCCAATGACTACGATGACAGCGTTAATGCGTTCTTTGTCGAGTTCGAGGTTCCCCTGTACGAAACGCTGAGCCTGCAACTGGCTGCACGTAATGAAAAGTTCACGGACCAGAATCTGGAGACCACCACACCCAAGATCGCGCTGCGCTGGGAAGCCTTGCCCGATCTGGCACTGCGTGCCTCCTGGAGTGAAAGCTTCCTGGCCCCTGCACCGGGTGCCGACCGGGCCTTCAACCCGAACGAAGGCTGCGGCGAAGTGTTCTCCGGTACCGATCCGATCACTGGCGGCACCCTGGCGGGTTCAACCAGCTGCTCATCCGGAAACCCGGACATTCGTCCTGAAACCTCCGAGATCACCAATATCGGTTTCACCTGGGAGCCCCTGGGCGAGCTGAGCCTGAGTGCTGATTTCCAGCGCATCGACTACCAGGACCGTATTCGCGCGCTGAGTACCGTTGACGCGGTAGAGCTGCAGTTTGCGCAGATGCTCAACGCCATCGGCTCCACCCCTGCTGCGTATGATGCCACACCCGGCTCGGCAACCCGGACTGCGGCCAACGCCTGGCTGGCAGCTCAGGGCCCGTTGACAGGCCCTGGCGTACAGCGCAGCGATGCAGATCAGTCTGTCGTCAAGACCATTCGTAACTCGGCCAATATCGCCGAGGTCGCGATTGATCTGGTGGACGTCAAGGCGCGGTATTCAATCCCGACCAACACACTGGGCAACTTCACCACAACACTGAGCGCCTCGTACTTTGCCAAGTATGAGTACACAGACCTGTTTGGTGTAGTACGTGACGCACGAGGCCGTCAGAACGGCGACAGCGGCATTGTGCCGCCGATGCCAAAACTGAAGGCCAATGCCCGACTGAGCTGGTTCAAGGACAATCACAGTGCCTCCATGTCGGCCAACTATCAGCACCACGTGACCACTGACGGCTCGTTCTTTGCATTCACAACCGGATACAAAGCGCCACGCCTGATTGATTCACAGACGCTGGTTAACGCCCAGTACTCCTATCTGTTTGATAACTTCTACGATAGCGAGTTGACCCTGAGTGCCGGTGTCAGCAACCTGTTTGACCAGGAAGCTCAGCGTCTGCCGCAACTGGGTGGTTTTGAAACCCGTCTGCAAACACCATGGGGACGTCAGTTCTGGATCAGCCTGGACTGGCAGCCGTTCTAAACTCGACCGACGATAGCGTCCAATAAAAAGGCCGCTGCCCGATATGGGCAGCGGCCTTTTTTTATGGCCGCTTTCTGATTAAGTCAACCGGTCATGGCGAGCCGGCACCTTTCAGAGCAGTTACTTCGATTTCGATCTTCATACGAGCATCTGCCAGCCCGGCTGATATCATCATGGCCGCCGGTCGAATCTCGCCAAAGTACTTGCGCAGGACAGGCCAGCACTGCTCAAACTCGGAACCATCAGGCAATACATAAGTCACACGGACCACGTCCTGCAGGCTCGAACCGGCCTCCTGCAACGCAGCCTCGATGTTCTGCAGACACTGTTCGGTCTGTGTCGCCACATCGTCAGCTATCGACATGGTCGAATAGTCAAACCCGGTTGTCCCTGACACGAAGACCCAGTCGCCAACAACGACTGCCCGTGAGTAACCTATTTCCGCCTCAAACGTTGAACCAGAGCTGATCAGTTTTCTAGGCATCGTGGTATACCTCCTATTTGAACTACAGAACCAAATTCAAGAGTTAACCTAAGCATATCTTTGTGCTGGATCCCATCCTCAACTATCGGGTCCGGATAGTTTTGCAAAAAGAAGTCCTTGTCAATGCGGTCAACTCTGAACCCATGCCGCTGATAAAAACTCAGTTGGTAGCCGAAAGTGCCCGTCCCGACTTCCAGACCTTTTGCACCCGACTTCTTCACCTCATCGATAACATTTCGCAGAAGGCGCGATCCAATGCCGAGGTTTTGACTGGATGGTGAAACAGCGATATTCATCAGTTCCACCATTTGTCCTGCGATAGGCCTGATAACACAGGAGCCGACCGCTACGTCATCGGCATATGCGACAAAACATCTTGAGTCGTCCAGATACTCTTTGATCGCATCTTCAGAGGGATCCGCCAAAAGAAGCAGCTCCATCGGAACCTTCGAAGGCGACACTTCAACTATTCGCAATGTTTTGTACCCCCGGAACCAGCTACCGGGATTTTATGCTGGTTGGGGAGGACAAGCCACTCCAAAGACGCTGCCGGGCAGAGGACGCACGCCAGCAACGGACCGGTGTATGACCGCCCGGTTTTGGGTTATCCTTCAGACACATCGGAGGATAGTTTATGAGAGTCAAGCAAACACATGCCAACCGCAGCCACCAAACCCTGACGGCGGCCCTGCTGTCGGTCGTACTGGTCTGCCTGAGCTGGACAGTTAGCGCCGCTGAAACGAGCTACCGCGTGGACCTGTCCGAGCGGGCCATGCAACAGGTTAACATCGAAGCGCGATTCAGCGATGTGACGGGAGATACGCTGGATTTCCACCTGCCCGTCTGGCGCTCCGGTCTGTACCTGGTGCTGGATTTCGTTGGTACGGTGTCCGGACTGGAGGTCAGCGATGGCAACGGTGAAGCCCTGGCTTTCGAGCAGACCGCCAAATCGTCCTGGCGGGTCAGCAGACCCGATGCAGGCACCGGGGACGTTGTAGTTCGCTACCGCGTGTATGCGAACAGCCTGACCGATCGCACACGCCACGTCGATAGCGAGCATGCTTTTCTGAATCCCGCCGCAGTGTTTGTATATGCCGACCAGCTTCGCGATCAGCCTCTGGAATTGACGCTCGACCTGCCCGATGGCTGGCAGGCCGCCAGCGGCATGGAACAACCGGATCCGGGGCGCTTCCTGGCGCCGCATTATGACCGTCTGGTGGATTCGCCGATTGAGGCCGGAACCTTCGACCTGGTCTCCTTTGAAGCGGCCGGCATGGACATCGACTTTCTGATTCACGGCATCTGGGATGGCGATGAAGAGCGTCTCGCCAATGATATGAGTGCTCTGGTGACAGCCACGGCCGAGGTGTTTGGCGCTGCCAACCGTGGCCTGCCAACGGATTATTACCTCTTCATGCTGCACAGCGGCGACGGCCTTGGCGGCGGTACCGAATACTACAACAGCACGGTCGTCCATACCGATCCGCGCGCATTCTGGGACGAGGAGCGCTGGCAGGGCTTCCTGGGACTCATGGCCCACGAGTTTTTCCACACCTGGAACGTCAAGCGCTTCCGGCCGGCAGCGATTGACCGCTACGACTACCAGAACATCAACTACACCGAACTGCTCTGGGTTGCTGAGGGCCTGACCAGTTACTACGATCAATTGCTACCGGTGCGCGCGGGTCTGGTTCCCGTTGAGGATTACCGAGACCAGCTGGCCGATGCCATAAGCAGCGTGGTGGACGCGCCAGGCTACAGCCAGGACACGCTGGCACGAGCCAGTCTGGAAGCCTGGACCAAAGGCTTTCACCGCGGCGCCGACCGTGCTCCGGACAAACCCAACCGCACGGTGTCATTCTATAGCCAGGGTGGACTGCTGGGGCTGGTGCTGGACCTGGAGATTCGCCGCGCAAGTGACGGCGCCCGCAGCCTGGATACCGTCATGACCGCCCTGTATGACGACTTCCCGCTGGGGGGCGGCGGTTTTACCTATGCCGATTTCCGTGAGCGCCTGGCGGCGGCCGGCAGTGACGCCCTCGCGGAACAACTGGACGGCTGGGTATACGATACTCAACCCTTGCCGCTGGCTGACGCGCTGCAGTCAATAGGCTGGATGCTGGATCGTGAGGACACCAGCGACGATCCGGTGCAGGTGTCACTGGATGCCTCACTGCGCGGCAATCCTCCGGTGGTGTTTTCACCCCGTCTGGACGGCGCTGCATGGCGGGCAGGCATCAACGCCGGTGATGAGCTCATGGCACTGAATGGGGTCCGCATCGGCAGCAACCTGGATGCCTTGCTGCGGCGCTACAGCCCCGGCGATGAGGTTGAGTTCTCGTTGTTTCGCGATGGCCGGTTGAAAACTGTACCGGTGACACTGAGTCCGGTACGTGGCGATTTCGAGATTGAAGTTGATGAGGATGCCGGAGAGCAGGCGACCCGCTTACGCAGCGACTGGCTCGGCGGTGCGGAAGACAAAGACGACGAGTGACGCGCATCGGGAACAATGCGTCAGCCTGGTTGCTACTGTACATAAGCAAAATAGTCGGTTACACCGGGATCGTGACCAAGCTGGGCCAACAGTGTTGTTACCTGCCCGCGATGGTGTGTTTGATGATTGAACATGTGCGCAACAGCCAGCCAGACAGGATGCTCTCGCACCTGGCCGGCTGAATTGCTGTAGCGCATCGTTTGCGCGAGCAATTCATCTGTCAGCTCCTCCGCCCAGCTCGTGATAACCTGATCCGTATCCTGTCGCTCACGCAGTAAATCGCCGAAGTCACTGCATACTTCTTGCCGCAATGAGTGAAACTCGTGAACCAGCTCAGCGTTGATAAGTGCTGACATGTCAGGGATTGCTTTGGCAAAACGACCCAGCCAGACTCTGTCGGCCAGCAGGATGTGATTCAGCGTGCCGTGGATTGAGCCAAAAAACGCACCCATATCCTGTTTGAGCTCATTTTCGCTGAGCAGCGACAGCTGATTGAACAACGACAGGTTGAACTCTCGATTGTATTTCGCAAACCCACGTACCTGATCCTGGTGCGCGCCCACGTTACCTCCTTACACTCTTTTCAGGAATAGTCTTGGGACTTGAGCGTTGAACCCCGGGTAACGTGTCCGCGACGGGACGGCGCCCAGGTTTCGAAATCGCTCACGAGTCACTACGTACACATTGACGATCGACTATCTCACGCTCGCTTTCTGTTATATGTCTATATTCCCCCACCTCAACGTCCTCTATGGAGATGCCGCCCACAGAGACCCGGTGGAGCGCTAAAACTTCATTCTGGAAATATCCAAACATTCGTTTAACCTGATGATACTTTCCTTCTATTAATGAGAGCCTGGCTCTGTAATCAGAGAGTATCTCCAGGTGGGCTGGATGTGTTGTAATATCCTCATAGCCAAAATAAATGCCATCACGGAAAACTGCAATATAATCCTCAGTTAACGATTTTGACAATGTCACTTCATAGGTTTTTTCGAGCTTTGTCTCGGGCAAACTGATCTTGCGCGACCAGGCCCCATCATTGGTTAACACAACAAGCCCCGTGGTATTGAAGTCAAGCCGACCAACAATGTGCAGATGGTCTTTCTGTGGATGCTCGATAATATCCAGCACCGTAGAGTGCATCTTGTCTTTTGTTGCGCTAACAACGCCTTTTGGTTTGTTCAATTTGATATAAACCGGCGCATTATCCTGCAGGCACTTTCCGTCCAATATTACGTGAGTAAACTCTGTCACTCTTTGTTGAATTGAATCGGCAAGGCACCCGTCCAGCAGAATCCGCTTTTGGGCAATCAGAATACGCGTATCCGCAATCGTAAAACCGCTGTGTTGGCTAATAAATCGGTCAAGTCGGGCGGTCGTGGATTTCATCGGTAAATTTCCAGATGCACATCACTGCGTCGTGAATCAATAACGGGCATCACCAGACATCATGACATTGGGGACAAGAATCGGACGTCGGTAATCGTCGCCCTGAAAAACACGAAATGCTGGTCTGTGCCAAACATGTTGGCTGCTTCAACCTTGAAGGGGACGCGAAAACCCTGGACTTCGCGAAAATCTGACAAGATTCCACCAAACGGCTGAAGCTGATGCTTCTTTTCAGGGTTGGCGTTGCTCCATCGCATGAATTGGACCACCACAGGACGACCTTCAGCATCCACCTGCAGATCTACCGACTGTGATAATCCGTTGTAACTCACTGTCACCCGGGCGGTGTCCTGACCCAGAGCCTCCCAAACCACACCTGGCCCCGGGAGCAGGGCGGCGGGCGTCCAGAATACAGCCTCGGCAACGTATCGGCCATAAGCGGCCCGCGTATGGTCCGGAACACCGCCCATGCGGGCGACGGGTATCAGATCAAAAATTCGGAAGCGCGTCCAGCTCCCTGTGTCAGAGCCAGACATCGGCACAGCCCCAGACATCTTCGCCTTCCAGACAAAACCCAACGGTGCTGCCAGGATCTGCCTGGCGTCCATCGGCCGATAGTTTGGGTTTTCCTGCGTACCCAGACTGAACTCTCCCTCCATGTCGATTTCGGCCACGTTAAGCAACGGTGTGTCTGGCGCGATGGCAAAGTTAAAGAACCGCTGCGCCGGTTCAGGCAAACCGGCCACAATGACAGGGTCATACAGAGCGGGACTTGCCGGCTGGGAAGTGGCCAGGCGGGCCCACTCCAGACGGTCGGCACGTTCATCCCACAGTCGCAGTGCTGCGAGCACGATCAGGGCTAATCCCAGTATCACCAAAATTGGATACATGATTTCCTTCCTCGTAGGTAGTGAATCCTGTGCCTCGTTGACACAGGTCAACAACGTCCAAACGTGATCGTGACAGAGTGATATTCTGCAAGTCAACGTACCCGGAGCCTCCCATGCAGATCGCTCTACGTTCGACAGAAGAGTCCCGAATACCGACTTCCGCTATCGCCGTATTTCTTATAATTACGTTCGCGATCACATGGGGCGTGGTCGGGGTCTACATTCTGGCGCCCAACGTTGCCGCCGCGACCTTTGGGGAGATCAGCGGATCGCATCCATTTTTCTTCCTTGCCACCTGGTCGCCGGCGATTGCTGCCTTTGCGATTGTGTCATTCTATTCGGGCACATCCGGCGTTAAAGCCTTTCTGTCCCGGTTGCTGCTGTGGCGGTGTTCTGCGGGCTGGGTAGTATTTATCCTGGTCCTGTTGCCGATGGGCTTTGTCGCAGGATCCCTCATAAAGGGTGGCCCACTTTTGGCGCCGTTGCCGCCGGAGGGGCTGGGTCCGGCCGTGGCAGTTTTATTCATGATGCTGATGCTGGGACCGATCGAAGAATTCGGCTGGCGTGGCGTGATGCAGCCCCTGCTGCAGCGCCACATGGCGCCGATCTGGGCGGGCCTCATCATCGGCGCCACATGGGGGCTCTGGCATCTGCCTGCATTCTTTTTGTCCAGCACTGTGTACGCCAACTGGAACTTCCTCCCCTTTTTCGTCGGCAACGTGACCCTGGCGGTGCTGGTGACGCCGATATTTAACAGTGCCCGAGGCAGTCTGCTCTGGCCCATGTTGTTCCATTGGCAACTGATCAACCCGTTCTGGCCGGATGCCCAACCCTGGGATACGATCATCCTCGTGGTCGTGGCGGTCCTCGTCACCTGGTGGAACCGCGACACGATGTTTACGCGCCGGGGTGCCGTGACAGAAGTTATACCGATGAGCCACGTCGTCTCTGAAAGATTCGCAGAGTAAAGGTATGCTGATTATTTGCGCGACCTGGCACCGGCGCTGGAGGCAGCACTCGCCGAAGTTGCTGTCAGCGCTGTGCGGTGATCTCTCGGCGCACTCATCTCTTTGAAACTCAGCCCATTGGTGTCCGTTGTTCGCATGGAGAGACGTTGAGCCCGCTGCTGTGCGTAACTTTGTTATGAACGCTCACGTTTCGGCCTTCTTCTGCTTTATACGCTTGCCCTCTTTGACCATTTTCGAAAATTCCCGGCCTTGGGAGCGTTTTTCAGCCAAGGTAGCTGTCGCCAGGGCGTTCTCACGCATCAGCTTTCTATAATTGGCCAATCTACGAGCATCAATCTCATTTTCCTGAATTGCTCGCATCACGGCGCAGCCGGGTTCAGTTTCATGCCTGCAATCAGCAAACCGACACTGCGCTGCCAATAATTGTATATCCCCAAAAACAGCTGCGATTGACTGATCCAGTTCGGCCACCCTCAGCTCCCGCATACCCGGGACATCGATCAGCAATCCTCCGGAGGGCAGTATATGTAGTTCACGATGTGTCGTCGTGTGGCGTCCCTTCTTATCCTGCTCACGAATTCCGCTGGTAGCAGCTAATGAGTGCCCTGCCAGAGTATTGAGTAGTGTGGACTTGCCAACCCCCGATGAGCCCACGAGGGCAACCGTAGATGTGCTATCAATCCACGCTCGAACCCCATCGAGAGTCGTGGGGTCAAGAGCATTCGCGGTTTCGACCGGAACCCCGGCCTGGACGCTACGGGCACGATCGACAAAGATGCCCGGATCGTCAACGAGGTCGGCTTTTGTAAGAACGATCACCGGCGTTGCTCCAGCTTCGGCGCACAATGCCAGATAGCGCTCCAGCCGCGACTCTTTGAACTCTTCGTTACAGGACGTGACGATAAAAAGGGTATCTATATTGGCGGCTATTGGCTGTATTTCATGGTTACTACCCGCACCCAGTCGCTTAAAGAGACTCTTCCGGTCCAGAACCCGTTCGATTCTGGATAAAGACTCATCAAGAACAATCCAGTCTCCCACGACTGGTCTATCAATCGGGGCTGACAGTCGCAAGGCAGATGATAGCTCTACCACTCGCTCGCCCGACTCGCAGGCAACTGTCGTTCTGGAACGCTGAACCGACATGACGCGTCCGAGGCGTTCCTCAAATACACTGGTGTCCGCCAGTTGTTGGATAAAAAACGGAACCAGGCCAAGACTACGCAATCTTTCGCTCATAATTTGGTTCTTCTGCGTGGCAAGCCGACACGCGCATAGCTCTTTGTCAACAATTCCAGAACGCGCCCGTCTGACTCATCACAATAAATTATCTTGCCGCCCAGGCTGATATTGACCTGCCCATCATCGGCACCATGCGGAAGACTCCCTGACGCAAGCTCCTTATTCTTTGAAGGGACCATTATATGGTCAAGAGCTATTGGCATTAGCTTTTCTTCCTTTTTATTTTTGACGGTTTTAGGGCGACATCTGCCGATTTCGGCAACAGTATAAGGCAGATTGCAGAGAACCGCTTCAAATCTGATCAGGCAAAAGCACTATATCCTTCTTCGAAGTCGGACGCGCAGGATACAGTTCAATTTCTGGAACAACTTGCAGGGATCATTTTTAGACCGCTGATTATCAGATAGCGTTGACAGAAATCTGAATCTTCTGGCTGCCAGTTCCAGCGAGGAGGATGTAATTGGAGGGCCGTGGCAACCAAAGGCGGTTACCACGGTTGGTGACGAACGTAACGTCTACTGCGAATCGGCCTCGGCGCCCTGCAGCTGGTCACGGTCGATCGGCTCCTCTCCAAAAAAATAGCGTTCATCGGCAGGTACATCGTATGGACCTTGATTCGGCCGATAGTAGGGCCATGCATACAGGTAATCACTGTCATACATGACATCGGTCTGCACGACCGTCGCCAGAATGTCACCGTCGCTGTTGAAGATCAAATCTTCGACATGTCCATAAGGCTCGCCGTCAGAATAGGCAAGACCACCCAGGATTTCCGAAGCACGCGACTTGCTGTTCCTTAGGGACTGGCCTTCGATTTCCCTGAACATGCTCAGCTCTTCGGCAGTGCTGCCACTGACGTCCACCTGCACTTCGTTTTCTCCGCGGATATTTGCCTCATCAAAGGGAATGAGCACGTGGTGGTCGCCTATATCCAGAAAGCCGCCTGTTTCAACAATCAGGCCTACAACACGGCTACTGTCTGCTCCGACGACAAAATCCTCAACACTACCGACGGTGTTCCCTGAGCGATCGACCACATCGCCGCCAAGGAGGTTATCAAGACTGATACCATTCTCGTACAGGTCCTGCTGGTCCATGGATTCGCTGGTGACGATGTCTTCGCCTTGCGAGGACGCACCGGGCTGCTGCGATCCAGGACCCTGCTGCTGGGCCAGCACTTCCGTACCGGTAAGCGCCAGTCCACTGCCCAACGAAATTGCAATTGCAAGTGCGATTCTGTTCCTCATAATATTTTCTCCACATATCAGCTAAATATCGATGATTGGCCGAGCGGATAACCGTCTATCTGAACCGGTCATGCTATTGCCAAAAACCATCGTATTCGTCGTAGTCAAACGCTGATACATTTTCCAGGTCCGTGTCCCCGTAGGGCAGTGTATATGCGCTGTAGCCGGGGTCCCAGCCGTAGTCGAACCCATAAAAGGGATAGGCGTAGGCTCCGCCACCGTATGCGCCATCAGCGTTAACGACGACTGCCTGTATATTGCCGTCTTCGGTAAACAGTACATCGTCTACAAGGCCGTACCCGTTACCGTCATCCAGACTTACATAGTCATCCATCAGATCGGAGAGTTTCCAGATTCGTGGGCCCGTAGTGGCGTCATCTTCAACCTGTGTGATGTAAGACAGATCTGCTTCTGTAATATACTCTTCATTGAACAGGCCATAGTCCTCGGCATTGTCTTCACGGACCGGAATCGATACGCCATCCTCGTTGACTTCTACCTGTTCCCACGGGACCAGGACATGCGTGTCGCCGATGTCCCAAAAGCCGCCAACCTGGGCGATAACGGCTGCGATCTCGTTACTATCATTCAGAAGCACGTTCTCAATATTGCCAATTTCCTCACCATCCGGACCAAAGACTTCTGTGTCCATCAAAGCTTGGGCTGTCATGCCACTCTCGTCGTACAGGGTGTCGTAATTCCACTCGCTGAGGGCAATGACATCAACGGAGTCGTCTTGTGTTTGAGTTTGAGCTGCTACCGTGGCTGAGGCAACGGCGAGCGCCAGAATGGAAATGGGTTGTGAGAGTCTCATAGGTGATCCTCCTCGCGTGTTGGTCAACGCATCAAACTGTTAGTTTCTGGTTGAACTACCTCCAATTGCCTTCGGATTTAGTTTTTGAAGACATGTCTGACCCTAAACAAAAAAGAAAACAGAGTCTGTTCGATCGCACACGAAAAGCCAGGAGGGTGAGCAGTGACCCCCAGATCGCGCGGTCCGTTAGCGAGCGAACAGTGTAGTGAGACGCAAAAATTTAGAGTGGTAAACCTTGCGTCTTCGAGAGCGCATCCAGCCTCGAGAGAATCTACACGATACCGCTGCATACAAGGAGGACAAAAGATGGCAAATACCTCATGCCCGGTGGCTGCTGCCGCACTGCTGCTTGCCGCATCTGTTTCGGCACAGACGGGCCAGAACGGTGACACCGATTTCGATTGGGGAGAGCGCACCACCTCCTACCCACCGAGCTTCGACGAGCAGTTTCGTGCGCCCATCGTCGCCACGCCGATTGACCTCGACGTTGAAACCGTCGTTTCTGGCGTTGTCTATCCGTGGGCTATAGAGAACCTACCGGGGGACTCGGGCTATCTGGTAACCGAACGCACTGGCACCGTGCGTCACCTTACGTCCAATGGTGAACTGTCGGCGCCGCTCAGTGGTACGCCGGAAGTACATAACGAGCAACAGGGCGGGATGCTTGATGTGGAAACCGGTCCGAACTTCGCTGACGATCGCATGGTCTACCTCTCCTACTCCAAGCCCACCGGCACCAATGCCGACGGCAATACCATGTCGGCTACTGCCGTCGGGCGCGGACGGCTTGCCGACGATTTTTCCGCGATCGAGGGATTTGAGGACATCTGGGTGCAGGAACCACCCGCTCCCGAACCACTCCATTACGGCAGCCGTATCGCATTTGATGAGGAGGGTCATGTCTTCATAACCACAGGAGAGCGCTTTACCTTTGAGAACCGCCCGCTCGCGCAGCAACTCGGGACGACTTTGGGGAAAACCATTCGCGTTCATCCCGACGGCTCGATCCCGGAAGACAACCCGTTTGTTGGTAACCCGGACGCTAACGACTCGATCTGGTCGTATGGACATCGCAATATCGAGGGCGCGCAGGTCGTCGACGGTCAGCTCGTGGTGCTGGAGATGGGTCCGCAAGGCGGCGATGAGATCAATCGCATTGAGCCGGGCCAGAACTATGGTTGGCCTCTGGTCTCCTACGGTGAGCGCTACGAGCAGTTCGGCGGTGAGCCGGTCGGCACGGGGCAAGCAACGATTGAGAACGCGGTGGAGCCAATATACTTCTGGGATCCCGTGATTGCACCAAGCGACTTTGTCGTTTACGAAGGCGACATGTTTCAGGAGTGGGAGGGCGACTATCTGATCTCGGCCCTCGTGGCCGGGGGCCTCGTGCGCATCTCACTGGGAGAAGACGGGCGGGTCGAGGCCGAGGAACGGCTTCTGTCCGATGTGGGACACACCCGTGACGTGGAGGTTGATGACGACGGCTCGCTTCTCCTGGCCACTGATCAGGAAGACGGGCGTATTCTGCGCGTCAGCCGGCCCTGATCAGGTTCGGGGCTCAGGATAGACCCAGTTCATCGATCAAGTTCGCAAGCCGTTGTCGCCACTCGCCACTCAAAGCTTTGAGTGGCAGTGGCAAACACGGTTGTTCGACAAGCCCCTGCAATTCCGCTATGGCCGCGACGACCCGCAAGCTACCTCCGCATTCGCCAAAAAAGTCCCACAGCGGCTGTAGCCGGTCCGACAAACGCGTCGCTTCCTGAGCATTCCCGGCCTGCGCTGCACGGGCAATTGCGAGCGCGGTAGCGGGAAATACGCCCGCGATCACGGAATACCACACATCACAACCGACATTCAGCCCAGTGGCGGCAAAAACATCCCCACTGACGCCGATAGTGACGTGTGAGGGAATCAGTGCGCGAAGATGTTCAACTCGCGATTTTGCCTCAACAGGATCCTTGGACGTGCCGGGAATCTTGATAGAAGCCACGTTCGGAAGCCGAGCTACCCGGCCATGAAGCTCGTCGCTGAATAGAAACTGTGTGGTACGGGGATTGTCGTAAACACACAGCGGCAGTGAAATTGCCCGTGCGACGGTTTGATAAAGCCCGAAAACCTCATCCGCAGACAGTATCTGGTAAGACATTGGCGGCAACAGCAATCCCGCTGCGCCGGCAGACTGGGCATCGTCAGCCAGAGCCAGAACGTCGCGGGTACGCATTGCGCCAACACCCACGATAACCGGGATCTTGCCGGCGTGCTCCACCGCCAGTCTCACCACGCGAGCGCGCTCGGCCATGGTCAGGTAAGCATAGTTGCCCGTCGAGCCCAGCACGCCTATGGAATCAACGTTGGCAGCAACCAGTCGTTCGACTAAACGAACAAATGACGCCTCGTCCAAGCCGTGCTCATTCATTGGAGTCAAGGGAAACGCACTAAGGCCGGAAAACATGGATGGTGCTCCAGGATCGCTCAAAATACAGATGTCTTACTATGTCAAAGTTGAACCCGTTGCCAGATGCAGATGACAAGCTACTCTACCTCAAAGGAACCCGCTTTGAGTACGGTATGGCCATCCTGCTCGCTTAGAACTAACCAGCCGTTTCTAGTGTAGAGCTGGGGAGTATCCGTGTATACAAAAAGGTCTGGCTCGCCGCAACTCTTCGCCTCTCTCTCGGCTCTTTGAACAAGCGCGCTCCCGATGCCCTTTTTTCGATGTTCGCATGAAACAATAACGGAGTTAACCCAAAGCGCCAGGTCTTCTCCGCAGGGGCTCTTGAAGCGCGTGAACGCGAGGCCGCCTAATAGCTTACCATCCGCCACGTAAAGGAGTTGCTGCGGTACTGAGTCGCGATCGTCGCTATCGTAACGCGACTCGCTTTCCAGCCCCCACTCACGAATACGCCACTCCTTAAATTCCAGGGCATGCTGAGGAGCGGATTCTTGTTTTACGATATCACACATAATTTTCAGGACCGGCGCACAGAACGCCCCCTATCCTCGCTCCATCCTCACAAGGTAGTCGACGATATACCACAGGACTCAAAAAACTCACGAATTAGAACTTCGTTTTGCAGCCTATTTCTGCGCTGGTGGAACTCTTCGAAGAACCGATCGTGAACTGCTTCCATTGCACCCAGATTCTCAGCAGTAAAAAAGGCCTGTGCATGTATTTCCGTCTGACCGTTTTCCCCCTACCTGTCGAAGTCGAAGCTACGTCCTGCCGCAAGGCATCTAGGCTGGCATGACGTGTCCCTGGATCTAAATCCAGTGACCCTAACTGTGGGACCTCTCGATAGAAACGCTCGGCTCAGTCCAGCTTCAATGATCCCTCTCGCAGCCCCGCCTTCAATCTCCCACGCGGTGCGAGATCCATCAGGGTTCCCGACCTCGATAAAAAGCACCGAGTGAGGATTCCTCAACTCAAACCCAACCACCCTGCCTTTCAGCTCTATGACTTCGGTCTGGTCAAAAGCATCCAATCCATGGTGGGCAGAAGCGCACGCTGTCGATATCATCGTTACGATCAGTGCCGCGAGCCTGGCCTTGCTGATTGTGCGCATTCGTATTCTCCAGTATGCCTAACTTCTGGTTCTCTTTTTGGACCTTCTCCAAACAATAACTGATGTCAGAACGGTGAAGAAGAGTACAAAAGCGATGATGTATGCATTAGAAAAAGAAGAGCTTGCAAAGATAGCCATTATCGGCAGAGCTGCAGCTAATAGCAGTATGTCTGCGGCAAAACCCCAGCCAAGGTTTCCTAAAATTGACCTTTTTCTGAGATTCATGTCATTTCCCCATAACAATGATAGGCAACTTAGTCCCTGACAAAAGTTATAACGCCTGTATTCACGCGCTTGTTCTAAGTCGATCCTATTGTTTGCGCAGCAGCCGAACGATACGGCTGTAGACAACATTGGATGTCAACTCCGCATTCCCGCTGCCACTGGTTGTATTTACAAACTGAATGACTACCGTATCAATGTCCTCGTGATAGCGTGCGATACTCTGGTATCCCGGCAGCCAGCCGGCGTGACTGTATTCGTAAACGGAGGAATATATCGCTTGTTCATCACTGTTCAGCAACGAACCGTCATTCAATGCCCTCAAAAATGCGCCAACGTCCTGTGCTGTTGCGACCATTGATCCACCCGGCGCTGTATATTCAATCTCTCGCAGGTCATCCTCATATGGATAGTGATAGCCACTCACTACATCTTCGATTTTTGTCTGGCTGAGTGAACCAAACGTATGAGTAAGGTCGAGTGGGACTGAGATTTCATTCTTGATATATTGTTGGTGACCATACCCTAATGTCTTGTCGAGAATGCTACCGATCAACAGATAATTGGTATTGGAATAGCTATAGTCAGCACCAGGTTCAAAATCAGCGGGCTTATCCAGTAGCAATTCCAGCCCCCGAGCGCTGTCGGTCGAGGATGCGAACCAATCGAACTCTTCTTGATCGGTGAAATTGGGGATCCCGCTTCGGTGCCCAAGTAACATTTTCAAGGTAATTCGCTCCGAATTTTCTATTCTTTCTGCAAGCTCGGGCAAGTAGTCGGCAAGCGAGCCATCAAGAGACAATTTTTGACTATTGATCAATTTGGCGGTAGCAACTGCAATATACAGTTTACTGATGCTGGCTATCTTGAATAAGGTATGGGGATCAGCTGGCTGTTCGGTCGCTCTGTTTTTCCATCCTGCAGAATAGTGTACCGGCGCTTTTCCCGATTGATCCACGTAAACGACGATGCCATCCAGGCCATGGCCAACAGCACTGTCTACCTGCTCTTCCACCGTATCTGGTAATGGCTCTATCCACGCCAATATGCCATCCCAGGGTGGAAACACCACTAGACACACCAGCGCCACGATAGGCATGACCACTCTCAGTATTCGCACTGTACGATTCGGTGCTTTCACTTCTCTAAAGACTCATAAACCTGCAAGAATCCCGAAGCCTGTTTTCCGAGCGCTCATGTCCGATTCTCCATACTCGATGGTGGGCAATGACTCATAACGCCATACCCCTATGTTTAAAAGCCTTTATCGCTCACTTTTCAGAGCTGGCATCGTCTTTCTTTTTACCTTGAGTTGTCGCGATTGCAGCGCCAATTGCGACACCAACTCCAATACCGAGGGCTATGCTCTCGAGCGCTACGCCTAACGCCACTCCTATAGCGACACCAACCCCGATCCCAAGCGCTAAAGGATTTTCTGCTTTACCTCGTTGGTTTTTTTGTCCTTTCATACAGTATCTCCTGTTTGGCTAGCGTCCCGCCACGGCGCTGCGAACGAAGTGATTAGCCGGGCGAGCAGGGTCGGACTTTCTACGATCGTTACGTGCGATGCCTGGCATAATGAAGTACGTCGAAAATGCGACCATCTTTGACAACTTCATGTTTTAGCACACCTTCCAATTGATAGCCATTATTCTCAAGCACTCGTGCTGACGCCCGATTCGGCGCCAGAACCGTAGCGAATAGCTTTTCCCACGCGCCTTCCGCGAACGCTTGTTCTGTAATCAGACCTAGTACCCGAGTGGCTATTTCGCTTATTCTGACCATACCGCATACTCATTACCGCTTGGATCTGCGAAATGGAACCTGCGGCCGCCCGGAAAGGAAAATATGGGCTTTGTGATAATGCCGCCTGCGTTTTCAACCCTCGCAAGTGATGACTCCAGGTTCTCGCTATACAGAACCACAAGCGCGCTGCCGGTATCGATAGTAGCGCGTAAGTTTGACCTGTAAAAGCCACCGTCAAGTCCAGCACCAGAAATCGCCGTATAGTCAGGGCCATAATCAATAAACTCCCAGCCGAATGCCTTGGCGAAGAAGTGCTTTGTTCCTTCGATGTCGGTCGCTGGCAATTCAATATAGTTAATTTTTTCGGTTGCCATCACAGTCCTTTAAGCTTGACCTTCAAAAACCGGCGTATAGTGCTCGACGGCTGGAAAGGGATCATAGAAATGGTGGAGCAGCGCACGCCACTCCTGATACTGCTCCGAGCCACGGAAGCCAACCGTGTGGTGTTCCAGGGTGTCCCAGTGAACCAACAGGATGTAGCGGTTGGCGTCTTCCAGGCATCGCTGCAGTTGATGGGACTGATACCCCTCCATACTCGCAATGATCATTTGAGCTGCTTTGAATGCGGCCTCAAAATCAGTAGTCTGACCTGGCTTAACGTCTAGTATCGCTACCTCGAGTAACACTGAATTCTCCTATACCTCATAGCGCCCAATCCAGTTGCTGGTGGTACGCCGGTCACGACTGTCAGGTCTTGTTGTTTGCTTCATAGCTCGATTCCTGCCGCGTCGACAAACTCTATCCATTTTTTTGTGACCTTTTCCCCATTCTTACCGGAAAGATATGACCAACCATGAATTCGATTCTCTACTTTAACAATATGAGCTATAGCATCGCTAGTTTGATGCATATATAAAAGTGCATACATTTCGGCTGCTGCGGCCAAATGCTTAGTGATTTTCGGCCGCTCATTTGCTTCATTTGTGCGCTCTAAAGCATCTCTCAACGCGAATGTGTAGCCTGTAAGTTTATTCAGAATTTCTTCCATACTTAATTAAACATGCACAAGGGCGGCTAAAAAAAAGCGAAGCGTTTTGGCTGTCCCAGCGGCCACCGGGAGCGATTGATGTGGATTGTCAGGCATAAATTACCTCATAGCGGAGTTCAATCATCCCGCTACCCATTGGCTTAGTTGACATTAACCGCAGAGGAGGTTGAACGATCTTGCGCGGTAAAATTTGCTTCCCTTTGCCTAAAGTTACCGAGCCAACTTGAACAATCAACTCATCCAGCAATTGCTCATCGTAGAACTGTCCGGCCAGATCACCTCCGCCCGCGATCCAGATATTTTTAGAGCCTGCCGCTTCGGACATCTGCTTGTGGACGTCTCGCACATCGCCCTTGGCAAAATTTACATTAGCACCAACTATCGTCGGCAAATCCCGAGTAGTGAAGACCCAAACTGGCTGACTATATGGCCATGCCATTCCCGTTTCAGCTGAAACCTCGCCTGAATGCGCGAGTATCCACTCATACGTTGTAGATCCCATAGCTATGGCGCCGATCTCGGCAATAAATTCGGGATAACTGGACTCGCTAATATCTGACAATGGGAAAAGCCAATCCAAAGAATCATCTTCCGTCGCAATGAATCCATCGAGGCTTGAAGCTGTGTAGTATTGGGTTTTCATAAAATCATTCCGACTGCGAAAATAGATTTGCCGTGTGAGCAGACCCCGTATCTTTTTGACAATGCTGGCAGTGGCAAAGGTAAAAGCTGTCGAACTCCCCCTGCACTTTGAATCTTGCAGTGCCACATAGACAAGAACCAAAGTAATCAGTCATGGCGCACCATCTAGCATTCTTTTATGTTTAACCATACGAAACAGAAACGACCTCGTCTTGAAGGTTCAGTTCGATATTGCAGCTGACTATATGTAAATTGAGTTTACTGCTATGAATGATCCGCTTTCCTTGTTCCGTTTCTTCTATTGAGTACTCGGACAAGTTTACTGTATCCAGTTGGCGAACTACGTGACCAAATGAATCACCTGCACCGAAATTACTGCATAGAAAATAGATTTCTTTTCTTGCCTCGTTTATAAAAAAGTAGAGAACCAGCAAGCCAAAAACGCAAACTGCCACAGCAATGAACTTTTTGGGTCTATGAAAGGCTTGGCTGTTCATTTCTCAAAGTTCCCGAGGAACATAACGCCCGTATTCACGCGCCAGCGCAGCTGGTTGCGTGCAATTGATGGTTAGGGTGGATTGACAAGCACGCAAGCCAGAACCATAATGGAACCGTTTTGGAACCGCACGAGACTTGACCATGGCCACCATCACCTTTAAAAACATACCCGACGATCTTTACGAGCAACTGAAGCAGGCAGCCCATGCGCACCACAGAAGCGTTAATAGCGAGCTGATTCATTGCCTGGAAAAGACATATAAACCAACTCGGCTCTCTGCGGCTGAACTTGCCAATAGAGCAGGCGAGCTGCGCCGCCGCGTAGCAGTCAGACTGGAAACTGACGAAATCACAGCAGCCAAAAACCAGGGCAGAGAATGATTGTAGCGGACACCAACACCATCGCATACCTGTATCTGCCGACTGCACAAACCGATGATGTAGTCTCGTTGCTGCACAAAGATCCCGATTGGGTTGCACCTTTGTTATGGCGAAGTGAATTCCGGAACGTACTGGCACTGTATGTCAGAAAAGGCATTATTGATTTGAGCACCGCTATCGCTATGCAATCGCAGGCGGAGCAACAGCTTGCTGAATACGAATACTCCGTTAACTCTACGGATGTCCTGGTCCTTGCATCCGAGAGCGGCTGTTCAGCCTATGACTGCGAGTTTGTGTCTCTGGCAAAATCGCTGAACCTTAAACTGATCACGGGCGATAAAAAACTGATCCAGATGTACCCGGAAATCGCAATGACGGTTGGCGATTACCTACGTACAGATCCCTAACACCCCTATTTACGCGCCAGCTTGCCTGGTCGCGTGCAATTGATGGTTAGCTGTCCAACTCAGGTTCTAATAGAAGTCTGCGTAGCTGCCTTTCTTCTCTCATGACGTGCAGGATAAGAGCAACGTTATCTTCGTTGCGATAGAAAATCCGGCAAGGTCTAACATACAGCTCCCGGTAGATCGAATCAGTCAGCTCTGGTGGAGCATGGCCAGACTCCGGAAATTGCTCAGGCCGTTCAACTGTAGAGAAGGTCGCCTTCACAAGGTTGGATGCCGCGTCTGGCTTATCCAGCGCAATGTATTCCGCGATCTCCTCTAACTGGTCCAACGCCGGGTCTGTCCATATTACTTCAGCCACTTCTGCATCCGCTCCTTGGCTTCGCTATGGGGGGTTGTCTTGCCCTCCAGAATTGCCCGCTCTCCCTTGGATAATCCTTCCAGCAGCGCCAGTCTGCGCTGCATAAACTCATAGTCCTGAACATCAACCAGGTAGGCGGACGGCTGGCCATGTTCGGTTATCAGGACGGCCTCTTTGCTTTTGTGTAAATCAGCCAGGATCTTCGTTGCGTGACGCTTGAGGTTGGTGACTAGTTCAACTTTCATGGGCTACCCCTCCTGAAGTGTCACTATAGTATCACTCCAGCAGGGGTCCGGCTACGCGTACTTGCTGCGAGTTTGACAGCTAACGCCCTTTGATAACCGGCGATGGCGTAGCCATTGTCCGGCGCCCGAAGGGCGCGTAGTTAATCTGATTGTTATGTGCCTTGCACGGCAATTACTATGCGCATAAACTATGTGCATGAGCTATGCGGAGGCTTGTACCATGACACATCTCTACAATGTTGAAGCACCGAAAAAACCGACCAATGTAAGCATAAACAGTGACTTACTTAGCCAGGCAAGAAGCCTGAAAATCAATTTGTCAGCGACGCTTGAACAAGCACTTACCGAGCAATTGCGCACAAAGCGGCGGGCTCAATGGCGCCAGGAAAACGCTTCGGCTATCCAGGCCTATAACGACCATGTCGAAAAGAATGGGACATTTAGCGAATCTGTAAGGAAGTTCTGATGGCTCAATTCGTTGTCTATCAGAACCCGAATCCCACTAGCCGCGAGCAGTTCCCTTATTTGTTGGATATCCAAAGCAACCTGCTTGACGATCTGCGTACTACCATTGTGGTGCCCCTAAGTCCTTCGGAGTCAGTCGCTAATATCACCATTTCAAAGCTGAACCCTGTGCTGGATATAAATGGCAACGGCTTTACAGCAATGGTGCAAGATATGGCTGGTATAGATCGTAAGCAGCTTGGCCGTGAATTTTGTGATCTTACTCATTACCGATCTGAAATTATCGCTGCTGTCGATTTCGTGCTCTCTGGCATATAACGCCCAGTTCAGCCGCGACAGGTGTGGAGCAGCTTTTGTGTTATTGTTTGAGCGGCAGCGAGTAACACAAAGGATGCGTAGTGCTTGTTGTCGGTCTGCAACTGATTGTTATGTGCTTTACAATTCGAGCTCTTCTGCCCGAAGCATTTCACTGCCTCGGCGAACCGTAAGCACAGAAATTTTTCCGGCGCGTTCATCGACGCCATAAATTACTCGGTATGCGCCGTAGACGACTTCTCTAATTCGCTCAATGCCAACCTCAGGAACTTTGCGCCCGCTCTTCGGGTACGACTTTAGGCGCTCCACCGATTCGAATAATCCGTCCACCCACGTTTCCGCCGCCGAAGGTTTATCTAAAGCTATATAGCTGGCAATTTCACTGACGCGCTCAAGTGCAAGCGGGGACCATTCCAGATTCACTGACGCAAGTTCCTCAAAATCATATCCTTTGCCTGGGCATGAGGAACGCCTTCGCCCGCCTCAATCTGCGCCTCCGAACGATGAATATCTTCGAGCAGCTCCAAGCGCTCCTGCATGCGTTGATACTGATGCACTCCGACCAGAACCGCCACTCCACGGCCACGCTGGGTCAGCACCATAGGACGCTGGGTCTCGTTTATCTGCTTCACAAACGATGCTATTCCTGCCCGAAAATCCGATAAAGGGCGAATATCTTCATCAACTCTAAACTTTGACATGGCGATATACCGTACAAATGGATGTACGTCTGATTGTACTCCCTGAAGATTTAATATGCAATTGCTGGCGAGGCGACAGGCACATAACACCCTAGATAACCGGCAACGCCGCAGCTGTTGACCGGCGCGGAAAGCGCGAAGTTAATCGCATGGTTATGCAGCGGTGAGCTCAACTTTATGAACTTTATCCAATTTGATGGTCTTACCTGCATGCCACAGGTCATAAGCGTCTTGCATGGCCAGCCAACTCTGCGGTGTACGTCCTAGAGCTTTAGAGAGCCGCAATGCCATTTCCGGGCTGATACCGCTCTGTTGCTTGAGAATTCGGCTCAATGTGGATGGAGACACGTCCAGCCGTTCGGCCAAATACCGGCAGCTCAGTCCATGGGGTTCCATGTACGTAGCCAGAATGGATTCTCCGGGGTGTGGGGGGTTGTGCATAGACATCATTGGTGATCCTCATAATCAAGAAGATACGCATTGCCAACTGAGAATTCGAAAGTAAGCCGCCAGTTTCCGCTTACGGTAATGGCCCATATACCCTTTCGATCCCCTTTGAGTGGGTGCAATCCGTATCCAGGAATATCCAGATCAGCTATTTCAACTGCGGTATCAAGGGCCGCCAGCTGCATTCTTAGCCGTTTGGCGTGATTTGCCTGATGCCGCGTGTGCTCCCGGTCTCGTAGTAACGGCGCAATCCCTTGTGCTTGAAAGACTTGATCATGATTTATAGTGTAGCGCGTTGCGCAACAGCGTCAAGCCGCATAACGCCAGAGGTTCAGCGGCGCAGCTTGTCTGCGTCCGGTGTGGCCGCTAGGCCACACGAACTGAAACGTATTGTTATAGCTCGCCACCGTTGACCTCCGACCAATGAAAAGGCTGAAGCTCTCTGACAGACTTGAAAATGAGCTTGTTGTCTGAGTTTGTAACTGCTGCGAGGGTATCACCGCCCCAGTGAACAAGACGTTCTTGGCATATACCGCAAGGCGTAAGTATCTTAAAGCTTGAGTCTTCATCATCACGATATATACATAGCGAATGAGTAACAGACTCGTCGAGCTTATGTGCTTCAAGATATGCTCCAACCTCCATGCAAAGAGCGAGCGCATCATTTTTTGTGTCAGGGGCAACACTGGTGAGCATTCGCCCGCTCGAAGTTCTAACAGCCGCCGCACCTCCCCAACCCTGTGGGTACCGCCTCTGTATAAGATCAACGGCAGCATTGTACAAATCCATTTCGACGCTCATGTTGAGTCCCTCAAGAGCTATAACGCTCACCTCAAGTGCGCGCGTGCGCGTCACTTTGAAGGTGCTTGTTATGAACTTATTTTAATAAGGTGCCAATATCGCTTTTCATAAAAACAAAGGCATAACCGCCATACCGGGAATTTTTCCGATCTGACTCTGGCACATACTCGGCTTCAAACTTCTCGTATTCAACAGGCTTGCAATAGAATCCTTTTGCATGCGGAACTGAGTCACTAAGAACCTCTAGCAATGTTCCCTTCGGAATTTTGCACTCAAAATCACCAGTGAAAGGCGCTTTCCATGAGGTTAACCCATGAGTAATGTTGTCTTCCGCTAATTCAAATCTTTCACCGCCTCTAACACTAGGCTCTATAGGCTTTAAACGGTTAGCCCGAAAACGCCGAAATGGAAGGGTTAGTCGGTACCAGATCAAAATTAAGCGGATTCTTAGCATCACTTTCACTCGGGTTTCATAACGCCCCTGCTCAGGCGCCAAAGTATGTTGGCGTGGCTTTTGCGGATGCAAAAGGCATGACGACATGCTTTGGTCGCTCTGGAGCGGATTGTTATGTGTTGTTCTTGGAAATGTATCTGACATTCGACAAACCTTCGAGGTCACTATCCTGAGTCCATATCACAGCCGAGTACTTCTGAGCTGTAGCGAAAATAATACTATCGGCCAACGGTAGTTTGTGAAGAATGCCGAATTTAGCTGCATCCATTGCCAGCTCTGAATCCAAAGGTATTACTTTCCCTTGTTTCATATGGGCGGTGACAATTAAAGCCGCTTCTTCCCCACGCTGTCGCAATACGTTCTTGAATACTTCTGTGATCGTGATGCTAGGAACAAGTAGCTCAGATAGTTTTTCAACTGGCTCAGAAAATATTGCAGAGTTCCTGTCGCTGGCGAAATACGACAACCAAGCCGATGAATCAACGACATTCATATCCGATCGTTTTCCCTGGTAACGGAAGTATCAATCCCTTTAAGAAAGCCTCTCATTTGCTTAATTGGCTTTAGAGGGATCACTTCAATTCGCCCTTGGTAGGACATTATCTGGACTTTTTGTCCTGACACAATACCCATGGACTCTCTAATTTCTTTAGGAATTACAATCTGATACTTAGGAGATACAGTTACTTCGTAAGCGTCCGGCCATCACATCTTGAATCGATGTGCTCCTGATTCGATAGTGTCCACCTATTTTTAAGCGGACACCTATCATG
>OLID01000093.1_pt1 | contig 58742 bp, 44 predicted proteins | sample 1609361 | NCBI WGS metagenome assembly OLID01 (sample SAMN05416778, study PRJEB24817) | seawater metagenome | isolation source: Sea water | place: Canada:Atlantic | collected 2013-07
ACGAGATTTCTGCCTGTCTCGTGGGCTCGGAGATGTGTATAAGAGACAGAAAATAATCATTCGTACCTTTAACCTTTTAGATTTTAACAAATGAATTGGACGATTATCGGTTGTGGGTGGCTCGGAACAAGCTTAGCTGAAACTCTGTTGGAAAATGGGAGCTTCGTTTGTGGCACAACAACATCAATTGAGCGATTAAAATCCCTGGAGAACAAGGGGATAAAAACTGCACTATTTCATCTTAATTCGCAAATTTCAACCGAATTAGTTGATTTTTCTGAAATGGTTGTTATTTCAATCCCACCATTTAATAAATCCAAACCCATGGATTATGCGGCATCTCTTTTGCATTTAGTTCAACAGTTTAAGACTACTACACGATTCTTATTTTTAGGGTCCACAGGAATTTACCCTCAAATAAGTGGACTATATACTGAAGAATATGTTTTCAAAATTGATGAACAGAACTCATCACTTTACCAAGCGGAAAAAGCATTAGGAGCGTATCTTAAAAAACGATTAACTATTTTACGTTTAGGAGGATTATTTGGAGAAGATAGACATCCTATTCATCATTTATCTGGAAAATCAGGAGTTAAAAATCCATTAGGGAAAATAAATTTTGCGGGTAAAAATGACATTATTTCTATAATTCAACTTTTGATAAAAAAAGACAAACTTGGTGGTATTTATAATATTGTTTACCCAGCATATCCAACAAGGGAAGTTTATTACAACAAAAAGGCAAACCAGTTGAATCTAGCACCACCTATTTTCGAAATGGGTCCTAGTATACAGCGCGAGATATCATCGAATAAGATTCAATTGACCCTTGATTTTAACTTTAAACAAACTATATAAATTACAGTTCATAATTGAAATCGCACCGTTTAATCAATTCAAAAAACATTTCAACGTTTTAGACAACAATTACGTTAACTTTACGTCTAAGGATTAATGCGTTATCTATTATCGATATTCATTGTGCTGAATTTATTCAGCAGCCGTGCTTCTCATATTGTGGGAGGTGAAATTTATTATGACTACTTAGGAAACAATAATTACACTTTTTACATTTCTGTATACCGTGATTGTTTATCGACTGGAGCATCATTTGACAGCCCGTTGAGTTTAGGCTTGTTTAATTCAAACAACCAGTTAATTCAAAATGTCCAAATTCCATTCCCAGGAAGCAGTAACGTTCCTGTTGTTTTCAACAATCCATGTGTAACTCCTCCGAACAATATTTGTACAGAAAACTCCATTTACACGGTAACTTTGAATCTGCCACCAACTGCAGGAGGTTACACCCTAGCCTATCAGCGCTGCTGTCGTGGACCAAATATTAACAATTTGAATGATCCTAGTGACACTGGATTTACACTTTGGTGTAGGATTCCCGGTACCACGAACAATAATTTTATAAATAGTAGCCCTCGCTTTAATGGTTATCCACCTTTACTATTATGTAATAACGAAGATTTAGTTTTTGACCATAGCGCGACAGATCCAGACGGTGACCAGCTAGTATATTCATTGGTAACTCCTTATGCTGGAGCAAGCGGTTTGAATCCAGCACCAAATCCACCGCCACCGCCACCTTACAATAATGTTGTTTGGTCCGGTGGGAATAATGCAGCTAACCCTTTAGGTCCTGGCGCAACTATTTCCATTGATCCAGCAACTGGCCTATTGACAGCTTCGCCTAATTTAACAGGTCTTTATGTTGTTGGTATTCAAGTTCAAGAAATTAGAAATGGCGTTGTTATTAATCAAACCACTCGGGACTTTTTGTTTAAAGTTTTCAATTGTAATCTACAAATTAATGCAGTTTTGCCATTACAAACTCAACTTGCAACTTTTACTGGTTATTGCACTGGATTAGGAGTTCAATTTGAAAATCAGTCAACTAGTCAAGTCCCACCGACATATTCATGGGATTTTGGAGTTCCTGGAATTACTACGGACGTTAGCTCCGCTTTTGCACCGTCATACACTTATCCCGCTCCTGGACAATATACAGTAACCTTAGTTGTGAATCCTGGTGTGCCATGCACGGACACAGCTTTCATGGAGGTAATAGTCGGACCTCCTTTTGACATAACTTTTATTTCCGAAGATTCTTTGTGTTTTGGTGGAAACAACTTCAATTTTGTTTCTGACACAGATGCACCACCTGGAACCACAATTGATTGGAGTTTTGGCCCAAATGCGTCCATTCAAAATGCTACAGGCAGCACTGTAAACAACATCCAATTCAATTCTTCAGGATTTCACCCAGTAACTGTAGAAGCAAACTTCTTTCTGTGTAACGCAAGTTTCACCGATTCTGTGTTTATTTATCCAAATGCGATCGCAGGAATGATTTATCCAGATACTGTAGAGTGCAAAGGATTAGAAATTGATTTTACCAATGATTCGCAAAACAGCAGTTTTTACCAATGGGATTTCGGTGTTTTAGGAACAACGACCGATGTCAGTAATGACGTGAATCCGACTTTTACTTTCCCAAGCCCAGGAACCTACACAGTACAATTAATTGCTCAAACTAATCCAGAATGTGCTGATACAATTCAAAATACGATCGTTATCAATCACAAATTGGAGGTTGCTTTTACATCTGAAGATTCACTTTGTCATGATGGCAATAGCTTCAATTTTATTGGGGATGTCTTTGGACCAGTTGGATCAACATATACATGGGATTTCGGACAATACGGATCCATTCAAAATTCAAATAACATTATACAAAATAACGTAAGTTTTGATACAACAGGATCTATTCTGGTTAGCTTAACAGGTGAATTCAATATTTGTAGAGAAGTTGCATATAAGCAAATTTATATCTATCGAAGTCCAGAAATAGATTTTCTTTTGGAACCAGGTTTACAATGTGTTCCTTTCTTAGCTCAATTCAATGATTTAAGCTTTGCTGAAACCCCAATTTCATATTTGTGGGATTTTGGGGATGGTACAACTTCAAGTATTTCAAGTCCAAGTCATTTATTCGAGAATGTCGGCAATTACCCCATTACGTTAACTATTTGGACTGTCGCTGGGTGCATTGACACCTTGTCCTTATTTGAACCAGATATTGTGAACGTGAGACCTATTCCTGAAGCGAAATTTTCTGTTACTCCACAATACACAGATATATGTCACTCAGAAATTCAATTTACCAATTTATCATCCTTGGGACATGAATACATTTACTTATTTGATGATGGTACTTCAAGCAATGAGCAAAATCCAACTCATGTCTATTTAGAAGACGGAACGTTAAATCCAATTCTAATTGTAACGAGTGAATACGGATGTCAAGACACTACTTTTGAAACTCTTTTTATTGAACCTTTTACAGTGTTTGCTCCAAATACCTTTACACCGGACGGAGATGAAGCCAACAATGTATTTAAACCAATTGTCTATTTAACAATTGTTGATTGGAATCTTCAAATCTATAATCGTTGGGGGGAAATTATGTTTGAATCTAACGATGTAAACACCGGTTGGGATGGAACCAATCAAATAGGTAGAATAGCACAAGATGGTATATATATGTGGAAATTACGCTATACTTCCTGTGAACCATCGAACGCTGAACATCTAATTACTGGACATATTTCACTTCTTCGTTAAGAATAGTGTAATTTAGCTAAACAAAATTAGAAAGCTATTTCAACATTCCGCGACAATATCAATATACTAAGTCACATAACCGCATATAGGTTATGGAATCTTTTTAGGTTAAAAACAAGTTATATAATTTCCAAGTTAACTAAAAAGGCGAAGCACAAAGGACTTCCGTTTTCATTAAGCATCGAACCAACTACAGCATGTAATTTAGGCTGTCCAGAATGTCCTAGTGGATTAAAACAATTCACACGACCGACAGGTAAGTTAAATCTGGATTTGCACAAAAATATAATGGAGCAATTAAAGAAATCCGTTTTTTACATGAATTATTATTTTCAAGGAGAACCTTTTTTGCATCCACAATTTTTAGACTTGATTATTGAGGCTAAACGGAATAAAATATACACTTCAACTTCGACAAATGCTCACTTCATTGACCAAAAAAAAGCCGAAGAAATTGTAGAATCTGGCTTGGATCGCTTAATTATATCTATTGACGGTTTGACACAAGCTACCTACGAAAATTATCGAGTTCATGGCACACTTAGCAAAGTGATTGAAGGAACAAAACATGTGATTGAAGCAAAAAAACGATTAAAGTCCTCAACACCTCATCTTATTTTTCAATTTTTGGCTGTAAAACCCAATGAACATGAAATTCCCGGTGTTTTTAAGCTTGGAAAAGAGATGAAAATTGATGAGGTTAGAATAAAATCAGCGCAATTGTATGATTATGAAAACGGCAATCCGTTGATGCCAGAAAGTGAAAAATATTCCCGGTACAAATTACAGCCAAACGGTAAATACAAACTTAAATACAAAACTGGTAATCATTGTTGGAGAATGTGGTCATCGAGTGTTTTTACTTGGGACGGTAAAGTTGTACCTTGCTGTTTCGATAAAGACGCAAAACACGTACTTGGTTCGATTGAAAAAAGATCGTTTAAAGAAATTTGGACTGACGAACAATACGTTAACTTCAGAAAAGCAATTTTAACCGGAAGAAATGAAATCGATATTTGCAAAAATTGTTCTGAAGGAGCAAAAGTTTGGGTATGATAAATTGCAATATTAATTGAGAGAGGCAAAATATTAATTGTTGTCACCCATACGATAATACCACACCCAGAAAGTATAAAAAAAGTTGGATATTGTAGTTAAATATTAACCACATACCACTATGAATATCAAAATACTACTCGTATTCCCCTTATCTTTTTTCCCGATTTTGGGGTTTTCACAAAATCAGCAAATTTCTGATTGGCAAAAAGTAAATCAAAACGTAATTTTAATTGAAAGCCGTGATTTCACTCCTGCCTTTGAGGAACAGTTAATTGCTTTGAAACAAGATTTCATTGTTTATACAGATGAAATTTCAATGAATGATATTAACCGCTTTGAATCAAAATCCAATGAGAAAACAACTGCCAATTTATTGAAAAATGATGGTGGTAACCAAATTATCAAAGATTGGCTAGGGCAAAATCCAAATGTAAAAATAATTTCACGAACCGATTTTGAAAATGCATCGACTGAAAAACAAAATAGTTTAATCAATAACGATGCATTAATTCTAATTGGAGATAAATTAACAACCACAGACATTGAAAATTATGAAACTACACACTAAAAAACATATTTTGAAAGGTCTGACTGTAATTATCCTTTCATTAAGTACATTTATGACAAACGGTCAATCGAACACGCCTTGTGGAGCACCTGTCCTACCTGTGAATTCAGGCTGCGTCAACACTGCAGGAACTACCACAGCAGCAACTTATCAAAACAATGCAGCCAACGGAGGCACACCTACTTGTGCATCTCCTGGAGCTCCAGATGTTTGGTATTCCTTTGTCGCTCCCGCTTCTGGAAGTGTCACAATCACTACCTCAGCTGGTAATATGGATACAGGATTAGGTCTTTATAACGGACCATGTACTGCGCCAACACAGATTGCCTGTGATGATGATGGTGGAGTTGGGACATATTCTTCAATCTCAAATGGATCTTTAACTCCAGGCGTAACTTACTATTTAAGAATTTGGAGGTATAGTTCTGGTACAGGAGATTTTAATATTTGTGTACAAGGAGCATCTGCTCCTCCAACGAATACAAGTTGTTCTGTTCCAGATCCTATTTGCTCTGGTAGTCCTATAGTCTTTACTGCGCAATCCAACGGTACAGCCGCATCTACGGTTAATCCAGGTAATGACTACGATTGTTTATTTACTTCACCAAATCCAAGCTGGTATTACTTAGAAATTGCGTCTGGAGGTAATTTAGCCATTGACATAACTGCTGGATCTGATATTGATTTTGAGTTATGGGGGCCATTTCCAAGTTATGCTAATGCAGTGGCCAATTGTAATTCCTATGGAGTTCCGATTGATTGTAGTTATTCAATTTCTGCCACGGAACAAGCAAATGCAGCTGGTGTTGTAGCAGGAGAAGTTTACGTACTTCTAGTAACAAATTATGCAAATACGGTCCAAACAATTACACTTGCTGATGCTGCCGGTAATACCGCAACTACAGATTGTTCTATCGTACCTCTATCAGTTGAACTGACTAGTTTTGATGGTTCCTTTAACGAAAGTATGAGTGAAGTTAAATTGAACTGGCAAACGTCTTCAGAAAGAGACAATAGTCACTTTGTAATTGAAAGATCTGAAGATACGAAGCAGTGGACTGGTGTAGGAATACAAACTGGTTCGGGTACTACGACTAATACAAGCTCATATGAAATGATTGACAATAATCCGTATTCTGGAGAAAGTTATTATCGTTTAAAGCAATTCGATTATGATGGGAAAATGACTACTTCTGATATTATTCAGGTAAACAGAACAATTGAGAATAAAATACAACTCTTTCCAAACCCAACAAAAGACGCAATTACCGTTAATTCAAACAATGAAATCATAAGTGTGAAAATTATCGATTTGCAAGGAAGCGTAGTCTTCAATCAAGATCAAGTTCTACAAAAAATAACGCGTATCGATCTTTCTAACCTGAGAGACGGTATGTATTATGCTAGTATTGAAACAGAAAAGGGAACAACAATTGAACGAATAAGTGTAATAAAATAATCCGTTTAAAATGGCATTACATTGGTAATGCCATTTTTACACTAATTTTAGGAACAATATTCTTTATTTCGTTGATGTTGGAATAATAACCATATCTGTAAAATGCTCCAACTCCAACACTAATAATGTTAACCTTTAACATTCCATTTAAAATCAACCCGGCCTCATAAAGTCCATTATCCATGGAGCCAAAAATTTGAGTGTGTTCTGAACGATTTTTAAAATCTCCGACTCCAATTCCATGGTGCAGAATAAATTGAGGCTCATTCCATTTAGCTTTTGTTTTTATTGTTGGGAATCCATAACGCACAAACAAGGCTGCCTGTCTATCATGATAAAACTCACCAGGAAAAACAGTTTCAAATGTATTTGCAGTTGAAATATTCCAATCTTGACGGGTTCCAATTGCATTTTGCTTTAGAAACAAAGGAACGTTACCAAAAGATTGTGATGCTAAAAGCGTCCAATTCAATTCACCAAATCGCAGTGATTGTACATCTTGGCTAATTTTAACGTTCAAGCGGATATAGTCCATTTGAGAGTCGGCAACTCCCTTCCAACCTTTCGTCATCTTCAATGCAATTTTGGGATAACCTGAAGGCTCAGTCATTCGCATATCACCCAAAAGCATAACTCTTTCACGTATGTTCCACTGAACTTCCAATGATGTTTCCGCCAAATCTATTTTTGATCCAGAAAAATACGAGGTATCTGTTGGTAGAAACTGATAATTTTTCATGAATTCCACTTGCTGATAATTTCCTGATGCGAAAAGTTTCAAATTCCCCAATGGCTCGTATCCGATTTTTAGTTCAGCAATTCGTTGACGCTCCATAAATGTACGATACAAGCGTGCATAAGATTCAGTGTTCCCAAGTTTAAATCCTTTCTTTGTAAACTCGTTTCCACCACGATGCAAAAGATCTTGCTGATAACTTAGCGTAACTTGAAGTCCATTCCGTTTATTGATATCAAAAATCGAATAACCACCATATTTCCAATCCTTATCTCTTGTTGCCCATGCAAAATAACCTCCGATTGTAATATTTTTCATCAAGAGCTCTGATGTTTCCAAACCAACGCCTAATCGAACTCCTTCATAAATGTTATAGTCAACTATTCGGTCCAATAACAAGTTTATTTTATTCATTCTTATTTTACCTGTTGTTAGTGCCATTAAAGCTGTTAATTTTCGATCAAAATTGGCTTCCTTTGCAACACTATCAACCACATGATATGTCCGTTTTTCTTTATCAGTTAAAGGATTAATTCTATATTCATCCCAAACTTTGTCTTCCGCGTTTCCTGCATCTTCATCAGTCGCAATTGAAATATTTCCAAATCCCCTCTTTTTTAAGTCTTCTGGATTTATAACAATGTCCTTGATGTACGTGTTTCCTTTTCCTGTAACATAACCTCCGCTTGCATTGAGTGATAGGCCCTTCAATTCTACTTGTGTACTTAAATTTGTAGGAAACCATTTTTTTCCATCAATAAATTCATACTCCTGCACAATTCTCGCTGTGAAAGAGGTGGTTGTATCTTTTGAATAAGGTGATGCAATTACTTTTTCAATCGCATAACCATTTGTATTGATATACATTGTTCCCTCCATTCCTTTGAAGTTTTTATTTATTCGGGGACGATAATAAATAGTAAATGTAGTATCCGATCCAACCACTGTCGTATCTTGAAGGATAAACAAATAACGATCTGTTCCACCTGCAGCAATTGGATTAATGTAAGTAGAACCAACCAATTCAAACTCATTATCATAAAAATTAAACGATTGTAAGCTTTGAGCAAATGTTGAGAAAATTGGCAAAGTCAATCCTGAAATTTTATACGCAGTAATATCTTCTCTGTCCTTTGCAGGAGGAATAAATTTACGCTCGGTAGCACTTTCTAATAAAAACAAATGTTGCTTGTTTAAAAATTGCAACTCATTCAAGCTTGAATCTTCTTCTGGAGCTTTTACGAGTCTATCTTTTAAACCATCATCGGCATCAAAAATGAACTTGCTGTAGCTTTTATATGTAAAAGCATCATTTGCAAGTGGGTGATTGTCCTTCCTATTCTTGATTACCAAATCCATGATTCGATGTGCTGGATTTTCTCCTGCCAAAACCGTTACTTCTGAAACATCTTGCACATTGCTCCACATAAAAATTGTATCGCTTTTTAAGGCGCTTATTAAATACAAGCTGTCATTGTATCCCATAAACCTCAATTGAAATTCTGTGGCCTCTTGCGGTAGAACAAATTTTCCATCAATATCTGTAAAACCTGGTTTCCCGTTGTCGGGAATTACTTTAACGAATGGCATTGGCTCCAGGGAAATTCCATCCTGAATATAGATTTTCGTTTGTGCTGAAACGTGAATGCTAAGTAGAGCAAATAAAGCGCAGAGGTAAAGTTTGAACATTGAGAATTTTTCCCTAAAATTAAGAAACATTCATCAATTTTATTCTAAATAGAACTTTGCTTCGTGATAGTACGCATATTCCAATTCATCAATTATTCTACATCGAAATTTCACTAAGGTACCTGACGGAAATTTATCCAAAACAGAATAAGCATAGTCATCGAATTTGCTGCCTTTTCCAAACACTTCCAATTCTTCAATCTCCATTGTCCAAAATTCAATTGCATATGAAATTTTAACGGGTGCATCAATCGGAGCAGAAGCTTCAATAATTAACGGATGTTTGGAACACCTTCCTCCCTCAAGAACATTATCGATAAAAACAACCGCATCAGGTGGACTAATAATTTTAAATGATATTCTTTTGAGTGATTCTTGCATATTCGAACGATCAAAGAGCTCGAAATGAACACTGTCCATTTTATTTAACCAAGGTATTTTAACTATAAAATTATTTGGCGAAAGTCGAATGCCATTTTTATCATGTAAAAGGACTTCCATCGAATCGTTCACCAAAATATACTCCTTGTAATCATAATTCGATAAGCTGAGCTGAACCAGGTTAGGGTAAAATTTATACAAAACATGTACAGGTGGTTCGCTGACAACAGGAAGTGATTGAGCTAAAAAGCTTTTAGTTAATGCGAGGAGAATAATGAGAAATAACTGTTTCATCCAATAATTAATAACACAGAAATGCAAAAAAGTAACATCAATTTCAAAAAAAGTTCTAATCTTGATTTTTGAACGTTAACTTTATACATAAATTATGCGAATTTTTCTAAGTCTATCTTTCATTACACTTTTTTCAATTCACATTCTAGCACAAGAACCTGTTCGAGTTGCGGTAATTGGTGGAGGAATGGCAGGTGTTTCTGCGGCACATCACATTTTAGCACTTAACGAATCCATTCATGTTACGCTTTTTGAAAAAGAATCTCAGTTAGGCGGTAATGCGCGAACCGTACAAGTAGATAATAGTCACGGAAATCTTATCTCCATAGATGCCGGACCGCAGTATTTTGAAGACGATTTATGGGCAAACTACATCGCTTTTTTAAAAATTTACAACCTATATGACGAAAACCAAATTTACGCTTTCTCTGGTTCCGTAGTTATTGAAAATGATTTAGACAAAAAACCTGATTTTATATCTCCCGAAGGACTGAAAATGCGAGGTGGAAAGTTTGGCGATGCCATGCAGTTTTTAAAATTTTTCAAGTCTGCTCGAAAGGTTTTTGAAAAAAAAGTTGAATATAAAGACAATGTTGGCGAATGGGTTGAAGAATTAAAACTAAAACCTGATTTCAAGAAAAAGGTTGTTTTGCCATTTTTGGCATCTACCCTAGGCACGTCAGTTCATCAAATAAAAATGTGCTCCACGAGCGATGTCGTTAAACTTTTCGCTTCTCAAAAAGCACTAAAAAAAAGTGATTTTAAAGTTTTCGGGCGAGGAATGGGATTTATTATCCAAGATATAGGTGTCCAATTGGAAAAAAATGGTGTTGAAATAATCCGAAACGCCGAAGTGAAAAATGTTAAAGTATTCAAAAAGCAATATTCCATTGAATTCAATGAAGTTGAACAATTGTTCGACTTTGTAGTTTTTGCAGCTCATCCTTATCAAGTTAAAAAAATTGTAGAAAATGAACCTGAATTCTTGCGTTTTACACGAGTTTTAAATGAATTTAAATACTTTCCAACACGTATCGTGCTCCATCGTGACAGTAGTTTTGTAGATAGAAACCGATCCTCTTTTATGAATGTGAGAACATCTAAAATCACCAATAGTGTTACGTCAAGCACTATGAACCTAGGAGTTGTGAATCCAGAATGGAACGGATTATACAAAAGTTGGATGACAGAGAAACAATTGGAATCAGTGAAAGCAAATGGGTTTTTTATTCACCAAAAAACATTTAACCATCCATTAATTACTCCAGAATTTCATTCCTACTTAATCACCTTAAAACATCTTGAAATGGAGCAAATTGATATTTACTTCGCGGGAGGTTGGTCTGAAGGACTAGAAACTCAAGAAACTGCGACAAATTCAGGAAAAAAAGCAGCTGATAAAGTAAAGACCTTCTTGGAATCAAAAAAAAATTAAACGAATCTGAATGGAAAGGGTCTCAATATTTTTATTCCATAATCTGTAACCAGAAGGAACCTCCGTGTTTCTCTACTCCAGAAAGGTTTGGGTGTTCCCACATTGGAGCAATCTGTGAACTCAATTCTTTGTCTTCAGAAATGAAATAGTTCGGTAAGATTGTCTTGTATTTTGTTGGATTCGCCATCATAAACATTGCCAAACCATATTGCTCTGTATAGGCTCTATCACACATAAATTGAGGATAATCATAAGGTACATAAATATCGTGTATATGAACTATAACACCTTTCTTCAATTTTGGTAAAATCTCCATATAAAACACCATAGAATCCGAATTTGGTAAAATTCTGTGCGAATTATCAATGAAAAGGATATCATTCGCTTCCAAATTCAGAATAACATCATAATCAACCTCTTCAAACGGTTTACGAATAACAGCCGTCGCCAATTGGTCAATTTCTGCTCTCGGCATAGGGTCAATGGATATAATTTCAGTCGCTAACTTATTCTCGGTTTTAGATTTATAAGCCACTTTAGTTGAATTACCTGAGCCAACCTCGACGTACTTTTTAGGTTGATAAAGTGCAAGCATAGTATAAATTGCAACAATATCTAAACCAGGTAAAAATCCATTGTTCCAAACAGGAAGATTTGCATTGGTTTCTTCTCCTTGCTTTTTGATTTGTTGAATATGGTCTTTATAATCTAGAGCCTTAGTTAAAAAATCATTGTACTCCAATCGATTTGCTTCAACAATGTCCAAAAGTCCTTGATGCGCAGGTTTACCATGTCCATAACGCGGTTTCATATCTACTTTATAATCTAAAAATAGCGTCTGAAATTTTGGCGATAAGAACCGATAAATACTTTTTAACATTTTCCTTTTTTTTGAGGGTACAAAACTACGAAATAAGTCCAATTTGACCCTAAAATGCTTACTCTAAAAACTTTCCTTGGATTACACCGATTGATCCAATTTTTTAACCATTGTCAAAATGGTAGCCAAGGCTACAGTTTCACCGGTTTCATCGTATACATCAACTAAGAACTTTACAATTCCTTTTGCGATGTCATTTTCGTCTCTTTTCTCTTGATCAATTTTTTCCTTCACTGTAAAACGAACTCCAATTGTAGCTCCTGCATAAACTGGTTTCGTAAAACGCGCTTCTTCTACTCCGTAATTCAATAACACCGGACCTTTTTTCGGGTCAACAAATAATCCAGCCGCTTTAGAAAGTAAGAAATATCCATGTGCTACGCGCTGTTCGAAAATTGTTCCATCCAAGGACGTCTCATCCATGTGCGCATAGAAATTGTCTCCTGAAACATTAGCAAAATTGACTATATCAGCAACGGTAACAGTATGTTTATGTGTAAAAACAGTATCACCAATTACCAATTCCTCAAAATGTTGTCTAAACACATGAGGATTCGCTTCTGGCATAGCTGCACCCACTTGGAATTGCTCAGTTATTTTAGTTATTGTAGTTGGGTGACCTTGAATTGCAGTTCGTTGCATGTAATGTAAAACACCACGTTTTCCACCCATTTCTTCTCCGCCTCCAGCTCGACCTGGTCCACCATGCGTTAGCAAAGGCATCGGAGAACCGTGACCAGTGCTTTCTTTTGCGCAATCTTTATTCAACACCAAAATACGCCCATGCATACTTGCTGCACCAATGATGTATTCTTTTGCTTCCTCGTCATTTGGTGTTACAATTGAAGACACTAATGAACCTTTACCCATTCGAGATAATTCGATTGCATCATCCATAGATTTATACGGCATAATTGTAGATACCGGCCCAAAAGCTTCAATGTTATGTACGTCTGTTTTAGTAAAAGGGTCATCGTTTCTAAATAAAATTGGAGAGAAAAAAGCTCCTTTATTTTTGTCTGCTCCAACCACCTCAAACTCATCCAAATCCCCAAAAACGATATTTTGTGATTTTGCCAAAAGTTCAACATTTTCGCGCACACGCTCAACCTGCATTCTTGTTGCCAAGGCGCCCATTCTCACTCCATCCTGACTCGGATCTCCCATTACAGTTGATTTCAGTCGTGCCGCAATTCCAACTTGTACTTCTTCAATCAAATTTTCTGGAACAATAATTCGACGAACAGCCGTACATTTTTGTCCTGCTTTAATTGTGATTTCTTTAACTGTTTCTTTTATGAATAAGTCAAACTCAACTGTTCCAGGAATGGCATGTTGTCCCAAAATAGTCGCATTCAATGAATCAGCTTCCAAATTAAAAGGAACACTCTCCTGAACAATGCGAGGCAACCCTTTTAAAATTTTTCCCGTGTGAGCTGAGCCGGTGAATGTTACAACATCTTCGGAAGTCACATGATCAATAATTCCACGACCCAAGCCACAAACCAATTGCAACGACCCTTCAGGTAATATTTTTGAATCGATGATGTCACGTACCATGACCTCTGTCAAATAACATGTATATTCTGACGGTTTTACAAGTGCTGGAACACCAGCCATAAAATTAACCGCTATTTTTTCTAACATTCCCCAAATTGGGAAATTAAATGCGTTGATATGTACTGCCACTCCTCGTTTTGGTACCATAATATGATGTCCGATGAATGAACCTTCTTTTGAAAGAGGTGCTGCAACGCCATCTACGTTATATGGTAAATCTGGAAATTGACGACGTAAAGAAGCGTTTGCAAATAAATTACCAATCCCTCCTTCAATATCAATCCAAGAATCGACTTTTGTAGCACCAGACAGCGCACTAACTTGATAATATTTATTCTTTTTTTCGAGTAAGTGAAAAGCAAGTGCTTTAAGCATTCTTCCGCGTTCTTGGAATGTCATTTTTCGCAACTTTTCTCCGCCAACTGTTCGACCATAATGTAGAACCGCCTCATAATCAATTCCGGCACTTGATGTTTCCCCGAACTGTTCACCAGTAATCGCATTATAAAGATTTGTCTCAACTCCTTGACCGTCAAACCATTTTCCTTGAATATAACTTTGATATCGTTGCATTTTTTGTAATTTTATGATTGCTAATATAGCCATTATTCTATGACCCACGAAAATGAAATGTCGCACAATTTTGATTCACTTCGTGGCTGCACGCGGTCAGAATTAATTGCTGAACATATAGAGCACGGTGTTACATTTCGAATTTACAAAAACCGGATTTTTCATGTTTCAATTCCAAAAGACATGAAAATTGGAAAAACTGTAATTGAATGTGGCTATCGTTTTTTGGACTTACACGGTGCGGGCAGGTTTTATAATTTATACGAGTTTGATTCCTTCGCTGATGTGGAACCTGAAGTTCGTGAATGGGCTGCAGATACCAGCGGAAATAACTATACGTATTGCGACGCCATTGTCATTCGAAATCTGGCGCAAAAAATAATGGCTGATTTTTACATCAAAGTAAATAAACCAAAAATGCCGACGAAAATTTTCTATTCAAAAGATAAAGCGATTGAATGGATATTAAAATTTCAAAAAGCTTAGACGAAGTACATTTCATCTGAATTCTCTTTAATCCAGTTCAACGTTTCTTTTATTTCATTCAAATCAAACGAAGTAACAAGCTTCATGCGGTGCTCTTTGAAATTTGCAATTCCTTTAAAATAGTTGGTGTAATGGCGTTTCATTTCAATTACGCCTAATGTTTCGCCTTTCCACTTTACACTCATATCCAAATGTTGAATCGCAGCCTCTACTCTGTCTTCAATTGTAGGAAGCGCTAAATGTTCTCCTGTTTTTACAAAATGTTTTATTTCGTTAAAAATCCAAGGATAACCAATACTCGCACGGCCTACCATAATTCCATCAACTCCATACCGTGCTTTGTATTCAACAGCTTTTTCAGGCGTGTCGATATCACCATTTCCGAAAACAGGAATTCGCATGCGAGGGTTGTTCTTGATCTCTGCAATCAGCGACCAATCCGCCACACCTTTGTACATTTGCTTTCTTGTGCGCCCGTGAATTGAAATCCCTTCAATTCCTACGTCTTGAAGGCGTTCTGCCACTTCAACAACATACTTGGTATCATCGTCCCACCCAAGCCGCGTTTTAACCGTTACAGGTAAACTAGTTGAGTTTACAATTTCACGAGTCATTTCAACCATTTTGGGAATGTCCTGTAAAATACCGGCACCAGCTCCTTTACATGCTACTTTCTTAACTGGGCAACCATAATTGATGTCAATAATATCTGGGTTTGCTCTTGCTGTGACCTCGGTTGCCTTTTTCATACTTTCGATATCTGAACCGAAAATTTGAATACCAACAGGTCTCTCGTATTCGAAAATATCCAGTTTTTGAACACTTTTTGCAGCATCACGGATTAATCCTTCCGAAGAAATAAACTCCGTGTACATTAAATCCGCGCCATGTTGTTTACATAACGCACGAAATGGAGGATCACTTACATCCTCCATTGGCGCTAATAACAATGGGAAATCTCCCAATTCAATGTCACGAATTTTTGCCATTTCTTATTTTAAAGTTGAAGGACAAACATAGCTCGTCTTTTCAATACTGGTATTTTTAATTGCACCGTATCCCCCAGCTATATCAACTAAGTTATTGAATCCTTTCTGCATCATTATCGAAATTGCGATTACTGAACGATAACCTCCAGCACAATGCACATGATATGTTTTACTTTTATCTAATTCATTAAGATGATCATTTAGAAAATCAAGTGGATAATTTGGTGCGTCAACAATATGCTCCGAAGTATATTCTCCTGGTTTACGAACATCTAAAATATCACATGTAGAAGCCGTTTCAGCAAATTCATCGGCAGATATTGACTTAATTGTATTTAATTCACCTCCGTAAGAAGATACGCCTCCTTTTAAATATCCAACAGCATTATCATATCCGACGCGGGAAAGACGAGTAACGGCTTCTTCTTCTTGTCCTTCTGGAACAATTAAAACAATTTTTTGATTAATATCTTCAATCAACGCTCCTACCCACATTGCAAAAGTTCCATTCAAACCAATAAATAGAGAGTTTGGAATAAATCCCTTAATGAATTCAGCTTGAGTTCGAACATCCAAAATCAAAGCTCCTTCATTAACTTCTTTATTGAACTCTTCAATTGTTAAGGCTTTGTTCCCTTGAGATAGAACTTCTTCAAATGAGTTATAACCCATTTTATTCATCATCGCATTTTTAGGAAAATATTGAGGCGGTGGCAAAATATCAGAAGTCAATTCCTTAATAAATTCCTCCTTCGTCATATCCGCCCTTAGCGCATAATTTGATTCTTTTTGTTCTCCCAAAGTTCCAACCGTCTCAGAACTCATGTTTTTTCCGCACGATGAACCTGCTCCATGACCAGGATAAATCGTTATTTCATCAGACAAAGGCATAATTCGAGTTCTTAAGGAATCGAATAACATTCCTGCTAAATCTTCTTTCGTTAAATCAGACTTTACAGCCAAATCTGGTCGGCCTACATCTCCTAAAAACAACGTGTCTCCAGTGAAAATTGCAGTTTCCTTACCATTCTCATCAATAAGCATATACGTAGACGATTCTGGAGTATGACCAGGTGTGTGTAACACTTTTAACGTAACATCTCCAATTTTAAATTCTTGATTATCCGCTGCAATAATTGCATCAAATCCAGTTTTTGCTGTCGGGCCATAAACGATAGATGCACCTGTTTTTTTTGCCAAATCCACATGTCCAGAAACAAAATCTGCATGAAAATGTGTTTCAAAAATGTATTTTATGGTCGCTCCATTATTTTTCGCAATATCAATGTATTGTTGCGTTTCACGCATAGGGTCAATAATTGCTGCTTCTCCTTTACTTTCTATATAATATGCCGCTTCCGCTAAACATTTTGTGTATAATTGTTCTACTATCATATCTTAACTTTCTAAAATTCTATTACAAATATCGGCAATATGAAACACTTAAAATGTGACCAATATCACTTTTCAGCTTTTACTACAGCTTCGTTAATCCGTTCTATATAATTCAATATCTTCTCACGTCCAAACTTAGATTCCGCTGATGACGTGAAAACCGGGGGAAGTTCATCCCAATATTTCAACATTTCTTTTTTGTATTTCGCAAGGTTTTTTTGAAGAACGGTACTCGAAACTTTATCAATTTTTGTGAAAACCATCGAAAAAGGAATCTCTTTTTCTCCACACCAATTCATGAATTCTAAATCAATTTGTTGCGGTTCCAAACGACAATCTAGTAAAACAAACACATTTAAAAGTTCCTCTCTCTTCGTTAAATATTCAGATATAAACTTTTCCCATTTTGCGCGAGAGGTTTTAGAAGCTTTCGCATATCCGTAACCAGGTAAATCAACTAAATACCATTCGTCATTAATTACAAAATGATTTATTAACTGGGTTTTTCCAGGTTTTCCAGAAGTTTTTGCAAGTTTACTTCGTTCCGTAATCATGTTGATCAAAGAAGACTTTCCAACATTAGAGCGACCGATAAATGCGTATTCGGGTTTTCCATCTTTTGGACATAATTTTATGTCAGTATTGGAGATAACGAATTGAGCAGATTTGATAATCATTTGATTTATTTTGTACAAAGATAGAGATTTAACATTTTTTTAAAGCATTTAAAATGTGATTCCCTTACATTTGCTTTGTTGACCTTAACATCACATCTATGAAAAAAATAGTTTTTGTACTGACTGCCGGCGTTCTTTTTAGCTCTTGTTCAAGCGAACAAAAGACTGAAAACAGTGAAAAAGCAAAGGTTGAAACGGCTAAAGTCGTTGTAAATCCGAACCAAATGCTGACAATGGAAATTGATGGCATGGTTTGTCAAATGGGTTGTGGTGGTTCAATTCGAAAAGGGTTGAAAGGAACAAATGGTGTTGCTAGCGTCGAATTTGACTACGAGGATGAGCGTAAAACTAACATTGCAAAAATTGCTTACGATAAATCGATTGTTTCAAGCGAAGAACTTATAAAAGTTGTTTCGAACCTGAATGAAGGCCAGTTTTTGGTAGGTACAGTTTCTTTTGAAGACATGACAATTCCTACCAAAACGACAAAAACATCTTCTACAAAAACGAAAGAAGAACCTAAAGTTGAAGTATCATCTTCTTATGTAAAGCTTCCAAATCTTCTTGATTTATTTTCTGGACTATTGAGGTAATTCTTATTTCACTGAGAAAAACTAAATCTGTAGAAACGTATATTTTTCAATATTTAAAGGGCATCAAATAATCTTGATCATCTCCTCGTTCGTAAAAATAGAATAACCGAGTTTCGCTATTCCTGTTTTAGTTTCAAATTATTAGCTTTGAATTTCAAACTTCATTAAATGAAATTACACTATAGAGAATTAGGCGAAGGTAAATCATTGGTTATTTTACATGGTTTGTTTGGTTATTCAGACAATTGGCAAACTCACGCAAAAAAATTAGCAGAATATTTCCGAGTAATTCTAGTAGATTTAAGAAATCATGGTCATTCTGATTGGGCAGACGAAACGAGTTATGAATTAATGGCTCAAGATGTTTATGAATTATGTCGTGAACTGCAACTGAATAATTTCATTCTTTTAGGGCATTCCATGGGCGGTAAAGTGGCGATGCATTTTGCGCAAAATCATGAAGATTTATTGGAAAAGCTTGTGGTTGTAGATATAGGCATGAAAGAATATCCTATGCATCACGAACATATTTTAGCGGGAATTCACTCTGTAGATTTAGCCAATAATTCAACAAGAAGTCAAGCTGAATCTCAAATGAGTGCACACATCGATTCAGAAGGAGTTAAACAATTTCTGTTAAAGAATTTATATTGGAAGGAGAAAGGAAAATTAGCGTGGAGAATGAATGTCGAAGTGTTGGAAAATGAAATGCCGAACATTTTAGCTGCAGTACCGAAAATTCAAGTAAGTATTCCAACTTTATTTATTCGAGGAGCATTATCCAATTATATTTTAGATGAAGATATTTCAGATTTAGAAGATGTATTTATTGATGGAGTAGTTGTAACAATAGAAAATGCTGGACATTGGGTTCATGCAGAAGCTCCGGCTGAATTCTTAGATACACTTTTATCCTTTTGTTTGCGTTAATAACAATAGAGTTATTATTCGGCGCACTTTTTGATTTAACTTAGACATGAGATTTCTAGCTATCCTATTTGTTCTGTTTTATGCTTCACTTCAACTTGAAGCTCAGATTACCTTTAATACTATTAAACACGATTTTGGTGATTTAGAACCGTATTCATCGCGTTATGTAGACATCATTCTAGAAAACAAAGGCGATAAAGAAGCGTGGGTTTTGAGTGTAAAGAAACCAATGGAGGTTGCCTACATTATTTCGAAACAACTGATTCCAATGGATAGCACATCTATTCTACGGTTTCAAGTGAATTCAAAGAGTAAAGGGCGCTTTTCCTACGAAATAAACGTCTTCACAAGTAATCAAGAGGAGCCTACGCGTATTGTTTTAACAGGTAACAATAAGGATGAACCACGTGACGATATGAGTGCGTTTACATCTTGCCCTGATTTTTCAGAACGAGCAGCAGGAAAAAACCCAAACAGTTTTGATTTAACAGTAGTCACAATTGACCGAGAAACGCGCGAAGAGCTAAGTAAATCCAATGTTACCCTTTTACAAAACGGTCAAGCGATTTGGGCGAAGAAAACAGATTCGAAAGGAAAAATCAAGGCTGAAGCAACCTTAGGACTGAGTTATTTTTATGCTACCCACGAAGGATACAAGCCAGAAGAATTAGGAGCATATATCAACTTTAGAAGAAATTACATTGTACTAGAACTGGATAAAAACCCAGATTTTGTACCAATAGTTCCCGTTCCAATCGTTACAGATACCATTGTAGCAGTTGTTGTGCCTGAAAAGCAACCAGAACATGAAATTGTGATAGAAATTGAAGAAACCTGGGAGGAAGACTTGACGACAATTGTTGAAACTTCCAATTCAGACGACATGCCTCCAGCCTTTACGGATTTGGATAAGGATAATTTTGAAGACACGTATTTCAATCCCGTGAACATTGTTTTTGTATTAGACATATCTGGATCTATGCGAGATGCTGATAAAATTGAGCTGATGAAGTATTCCTTGTTTCAATTAACGGAAATGCTACGCCCACAAGATAAAATGGGGATTGTAACCTACGCAACGAATTCAAGAGTATTGCTAAGTCCAACACACGGAAACCAAAAAGACGCTATTAAAAGTGAGATTAGTGCATTAAGCGCTTCCGGAGCGACTGCTGGAGGAGAAGGCATTAAATTGGGATTTAAAGAAGCACAAAAAGCTTTTATTACCAACGGAACAAATCATGTTATTATCATAACCGATGGAGCTTTCAACAGAGCTTCTACCGATTACGAGAAATACATTAAAAAATACGCAAAGAAAAATATTCATATGTCTGTTGTTGGTATTAAAAACAAAGATGTAGACAAAGAGAAAATGATAACGGCAGCTGAACTAGGCGGTGGGCATTATGTTCCAATATTTAAATTGGCAGATGCGCAAAATAATTTAAGACAAGAGATAAGACGGTTGAGTTTTGTTGGGAACTGATCAGAGCGATCCAACGGCAGCTTCCATCAATCTAAAACTGCCTTCAACGGAATTCATTTCCACTTTCGCACCGATAGGAACAGTGAATTTATTCAGTGTGTGACCAATTTGAGCGCCATAAAACACAGGGAAGTTAGCTCCCTTAAAATGGTGTTCGAAGACCTCCTCTAGAGTAAACGAATGACCTGGATCCTCTGCAAGACATTTTCTGAACGTCCCTAAAATCAATCCAGAAATTTGATCAAAAACACCGGCCAATTTCAATTGAGTTAACATACGATCTATACGATACGGTTCCTCAGCAACATCTTCCAAAAAAAGAATTTTTCCCTTCCAATTAGGTAGGTAATTGGACCCTACTAATGTGGACAAAACACTTAAATTTCCTCCATATAATTCTCCCTGAGCTGTTCCTTTAGAGTATGTTACTATCGGTAAATCTCCATGTTGATTAGTGTAATTCAAAGTTTTACCGTTCACTAAAAGCTCGTTGATGTACTTTACGCTGTATTCATTCCAAGTTGAATTTCCACCTGGACCATGAAATGTTATCAAACCAGTTTTTACAGTAATTGCATTTAACAATGCCGTTGGGTCACTGAAGCCCATAATAACTTTTGGATTGTCTCTAATAATTTCAAAATCGAGAAATTCTAGCATTCGAGCACACCCCCAGCCACCGCGTATAAAGAAAATGGCTTTAACACTTTTATTTCGAATCAATTCCATGAAGTCATCTGCTCTCTGCTGATCGGTTCCTGAGAAATAGCCAATATTCTTATCAATATTTTGAGAAAAGACTGTTGAATAACCCAGGTCATTCAATACTTTTTTGAAATCTGCTATTTCTGCATTTGATTTAATTCCACCTGCAGGTGCACAAACACCGATTGAATCACCTTTTTTTAAAGAGCGCGGTACGATGATTTCATTAACGGCAAACTCTTTTGCTAAAGAAAAAGATACAGCGGAAGCTCCCGCCACCGCTGTGCCTAATAATGGTATAAAACTCCTTCGGCTGATTTTATTCATAGCCAAAAGATACGGATAATTGTTTATTGAACAACTGGCTTCAAACCTCTAAGTCCCATATCGACAGGATAATCCCCATCCAATGGTTCGTATTTCCCATTCATATTATCATCATGATATTCAAAACTTTGGTTTGTTGACAATTTCAATACAACGACAATGTCTTCAGTTTCATTTCCAGTGATTGTAAAAGGAGTATCAAAATTTCCAGTTACAACACATGACCCTGCTGGGACTGGTGAAGTTGCAGATAGCGGATTAGGCACCGTAGTTGCAGAAGATTGACCTTCATACACTTGACCTACTGTTTCAAATCCCCAATAACCTTGCAACTTGTTCTGATTTAGAACTACTGATTGATTTTGTATTACATAAGTTGTAAGATAAGTATTGAATCCAACAAAAGATGCTAGTCTTCCAGTATAATCACCACCAAGAGCTGTATAATCAATATCAAAATTTTGGTACGTTAAGGAAACACGCATCCAATTATAGGTATCTGCGGAAACTTGACTTAATGGTATTTCAATAAATGTTTCATTATTACCTCTGATTATGGCTTTACTAAAATCCGCCGCATTAGAACCGCCAGCAGTTGTTTCAGCTCCATGATACAAAATATTTCCATCACCTAATTGCGTCCATTGTGTTTGAGCCAACTCAATATAATGTGCACTCATTCCATAAAAAGTAGGTGATTGCGCCGAATTACCAGCTCCAACTGTCGCTGGATTTCCGAAATTATCTAAACGAGGTTGTGTTGGGTCAAACTCCAGTTTTATAATCAATTTTGGACCGTTGTCTTCAAGAATACAACTTCCATCATCTTTTTTCGCTTTAGAATCGTAATTCGTTGCTTCAGGGTTGGTACACCCTTCTTTCTTGCAACCAACAGCTGTAAATGAGACAACAGCAACAAGGATAAATAGTTTTTTCATTTTAGTTTGATTTAGTGTTGTAAAAATATGAGAATTATTCTTTTAACGAAATATTGATCTCATTTAGTATGAATACTAAACGCAAAGTTCAAATTATGTTGTAAATCAAACGATTGGTTTAAACCATTTTATGTGAGAAATAGACTCTTTCTGGATCCATTTGTGCTTCCAATAGTTTAAAAAACTCAGCACGGTGTTCTTCTTGAATACAATCCGTAGGGAAATCCATTTGCAATCCTTTGATATAATCGAAATAAATGCTTTGTTGTTGTTGAGACACTTTTCTTAATCCGTTAAAATAAAGTACGATAACCTCTCTGTCTGCAATGACTAAAGCTTTCGAAGAAAGCCCGACTCTATAGCTGTTTTTTGAGATGCCAACAATCGAAAAAATCACATTATCAAATGCACCAAACAAAAATCCAATTGCAGGCATCCATGCTTGGGGTGAAACAACATAAAGCGCAACAGCAACAAAAGCCATTACCAAAATTTCCAGAATTAAATATGTGAAAACTCGTTTTCTTCTGGTTGCGCTAACCGGCTGATTCCATTTAAATTTCGCAACTTTAGAAACCATTGAGATTCCAACCCATCGTCTAATTGAACGGCGCAAATTAATCATCAAAATCACCAATCCGAACCCCAAAAACACTTCCTCACGGTACGGCATTTCTGCACCCGTTGTTTTTAAAAATGTCAAGGGTAAATCAAATCCTACAATAATTGTTACCAGCATTGTTGGAATCAATAAAAATACAAGTAACACATTGATGGATCTATTCATTTGGAATCAATTTAATTTTGGCTCTAATTTCACTAATTTTCGCTTTTGCATTTTCTACTTTTCGCTCCACGTCTTTTTTCAATGCATCCGCGCCTTTACTATTTGCGAAGAAACCCAGGTTATTCTCCAATTGAATAATTTCTTTGTTGAGTGCATCAATTTCCTTTCTCAAATCTGCTTTTAAATCTGAAAAAGAACGATTTGAACTTGGACTAGCCTTCAAGGCGTCAATTTTAGCTTCAAAAAGAATTGCTTCTTTCTCTGCTCCTTCCATTTTTAATGCACCATAGTGTTTATCCAAAGCTGATTTAAATGATTTGTACACCTCATCTTTCGCTTTCATTGGAACCATTCCGATTGCATTGAATTTATTTGCGAATTCCTTCAAATCCGAAAGCGCTTGCTTCTTTTCGCCTGCAATTTTATATGCATTAATTTCAGCAATCAATTCCTCTTTTAACTTCAAATTCCCTTCATACTGTGCATCTTTCGCGTCAAAATGTGCTTGTCTATTATTGAAAAAAGTATCACATGCAGTTCTAAATTCTTTCCATAATTTTTGTTCATGCTTAACTCCAGCGTGACCAATTTGCTTCCATTGCTGCTGCAATTGTTTCAGTTTATTCGCAGAATCTTGCCAATCTGTGGAATCTTTTAATTCTAACGCTTTTTCTATTAAGGCTTTTTTCTTCTTTGCTAAACCGTCGTATTCTTCGTGTATTGAATTGAAAAATTCCTTCTTCGCAGAGAAAAATTCGTCACAAACAGCTCTAAATTCTTTCCAGATTTGCTCGTTTTCCTTTTTTGGACCAAACCCAATTGTTTTCCATTTCGCCTGAATTTCCAATACATCTTTCGACATATCCTCCCAAGCTTTTGGAGAATCATTTTTGTCCTTTTCAGCAATTAACGCTTTTGTTGCTATCACCAACTCAGTTTTAGCTGCAATATTTCCTTGTTGTTCAGCACGTCTATCATCGTAAAAACGATTAATTTTATTATACACCGAGCGCACTTCCGTCCAATATGTTTCCTTGATATTCTCCCATTCTTCATTTGGAACAGGACCAATATCTTCCCAATCATTTTGAAGTTTCTTTAATTGATTTTCTGCCTCTCTAATTGAATCCAATTGATTAATCTTTTTCAATTCGGCAATCAATGCAGTTTTCAATTGAAAATTACGATGAAAATCATGATTTTTAAGTTCCTTATAAATGTTAATGTTGTAGAAGAAGTCTTCCAACAAACGCGAATATTCGCCTTGAATATCGTTGCGTTTATCTCTTGGAATATCTCCAACTTCCTTCCATTTATCTTGAATTTCGTTTAACGCTGAGAATGCTGAACCAATATTTTCCTCAGTTGAAATAACTTCTTTCAATCTTTTGATTAGCGCGTTTTTTTCAGCCAAGTTTTTCGCTTCAAAAGCTTTTTTGTCCTCAACAGCCGTCTTTCGTTTATCCTTAAACACATTGTAAACTTCGTAAAACTGCTCTTTTAACTGAACAATTTCTACTTGTTTTGATTCAATTGAGGCATCAGTAGATTCGTTGCTTTCTTCCGCAGCAATTTGCGCAACTTGAATTTTTCGTTCTTCTTCTAAGATGTAATCTTCTAATTTACTTCTTAATTCATTCACATCTCTACTAACAGACAACACATCTTCATTCGCTGTCAGCGTATTCAATTCCTCTAAAAAATTCAAGTTTTCCATTACTTAACTAATCTGATGTACCATTTCAAAATTTGTTAAAGCAACAAATTCTTCAATTCTATTTACTAAATCTTCTTTTGTGATTGTCATCAAACGCTCTGTTCCAAATTTCTCAACGCAAAACGAAGCCAACGCAGAACCGTTAATGATTGCTCTTTTCATGTTATCGAAAGAAATATCGTCTGTACTTGCTAAATACCCCATAAATCCACCAGCAAAGGTGTCTCCTGCTCCAGTTGGATCAAAAACTTCTTCCAAAGGCAATGCTGGCGCGAAGAAAACACTGTCGCCGTGAAATAACAAAGCACCATGCTCACCTTTTTTGATAATCAAGTATTTTGGTCCCATGGCACGAATAACCTTCGATGCTTTCACCAATGAGTATTCTCCCGATAATTGACGCGCTTCTTCATCGTTGATGATCAAGATGTCAACCATTGAAATTGTTTTCTTTAAATCGTCCATTGCGATGTCCATCCAGAAATTCATTGTGTCCATTGCAATTAATTTTGGACGCTCCGTCAATCTTTCAATTACTTGCGCTTGAACTTGTGGACTTAAATTACCCAGTAAAAGATAATCTGCACCTTGGTAGCTCGGTGGAATAATCGGGTCAAAATGCTCCAACACATTCAATTCCGTCACTAACGTATCTCTTGAGTTCATATCGTTGTGATATTTACCAGACCAAAAGAACGTTTTTTCACCTTTTTTAATCTGTAATCCTTCAATATTTACGTTTCTATTTTTCAATTGATCCAGCATGTCTTGAGGGAAATCCTCTCCAACAACTGAAACAATGTTTTGCTCATTATTATAAAACGCTGCAGCAAGTGCGATATACGTTCCTGCTCCACCAATAATTTTATCCGTTTTTCCGAATGGTGTTTCAATTGCGTCAAAAGCAACTGATCCTACTGTAAGTAAACTCATTTTTTTGTTTTAAATCCGAACGCAAAGATAATAGAAACTGCCTTAACATCTGAAAAACAAAGATTTCTTTTTGCACGAATAAGTAACAAATCCCAACACAACTGCGTTAATAAGTAAACTGTTAAATCTTCATTCTCTCTTTAATATCAAATACCTTTGTTTTGATGACAAAAAAACGTCTAATACGAATTGTAAAATGGTTCACAGGAATAATCCTTGGTTTTGTAGTATTGGTAACAGTTGTGCTTTATATTTTCAAAGACGACATATGCGGTTTAGTTATTGATGAAGTTAACAAAAGTCTAAAAGTTCCTGTTTCCGTTTCTGATGTTGACTTGGCTTTTTGGGGCTCATTCCCTCGACTATCTGTCGATTTTAAAGACGTTTTTATTCAAGATTCGTTCGAAGGCTCCACTAAATTAGACACATTACTTTACTCGAAGCGCATTCGAATGAAATTCAATCCAATGGACTTATGGCGAGAAAATTACACCTTAAAATCAATTGAAATTTCACCTGGAACACTCAAATTAAAAGTCAACGAGGAAGGAGTAAACAACTTTGATATTCTTGCCGAATCAAAAGATACACTTGAAAATAAAGAACTTGCATTGAAATTGGAAGAAGTAGAATTTGAAGATTTTCGATTTTCTTATGCCAATCGTGTTATTGACCAAGAATACATCACTACTATCCATTCGATGATGCTGATCGGTGAATTCAGCTCTTCTAAATTCTCAACCTCAGCTACTAGTGATCTTCAAATTGTTGCAGCTCGTAGCGGAAAAATTAATCTTGTTTCGAATAAACCCGCAAAGTTGAATATTGCCGTTAATGTAGACAAAGAGGCCGGAACGATTGAAATCCCCCAATCGACGATATACATTTCTGAATTGCCTTTTATCTTTAAAGGAAACATTGCAGAAAATAATTTTCAATTCAGCTTAAAAGGTAAAAACATAAAAATCGAAGATGCTGCCAATCGCTTGGCGATGAAAGAAACAGAAAATGTTAAAAATTTTGGTGGAAGCGGTACTTTGCTTTTCAACTTAGAAATCAATGGGGATAACAATGCAAAACAGCCTGTAACTGTCGATTGCAATTTTGGTATTTCAAACGGAAGTCTGAAAGAACCAGGAACTGGAATTGGTCTGTCGCGACTAAATCTTGAGGGAAGTTATTCGAATCGTGGTGGACCAGAAAAGGAAAAATTAGAACTGAAAAATATTGGATTTAATACTTCTGGTGGACCTTTCAAAGGAAATTTAAAATTAACGCGATTTGCAAATCCTGTTTTCGAGGGAAATGCAGATGGAACAATAAATTTGGAAGTGCTTCATGCTTTGTTTCAAATTCCGACAGTTCAGACTTTAACTGGAGAAATTGACATGCATTCGGATTTTCTAGTAAATGGAAACACCGACGAAAACGAAATCGTTCATTATGACATTAAAAAATTGGATGGTCAACTAATTTTAAAAGATGTAGACCTACAGTTAATAGATGACAAGCGCGAATTCGAAAATATTGCTGGAAGAGTTTACCTCAATGGTGATGAAGCCGGTATTGATAATGTGCGCATTCGTGTGAAGCATTCGGACTTTAATATTAACGGAGTGTTCGGGAATCTAGCTGAATACATGTCATCCCGAGGCAGTTTAGTGGCAAACGTAACGATAAACAGTAAATTAATCGTTCTGGAAGATTTAGGAACAGAAGCAAAGGAAGAAATTGTGTTGCATGAGCGTGCATACATTTTACCGAACGACATTACTGGAAATATGTTCGTAGAAATTGGAAGTTTAAAATACGACACGCACACATTCAGAGATATTTCTGGCAATATGTCTGTCGACAAGCGCAAGGTGCATTTTTCAAAAATTGCCATAAAAACAGGAGGTGCAGATGTTTATGGTTCTTTGACCATTGATGAGAAAACTCCTGAAATCTTTCATATTTCAAGTCTTGTTGTTTCGGATAATATTAATTTTACCAAGTTGTTTAAAGAATGGGACGATTTTAAACAAACCGTTATCAAAAGCTCAAATATTGAAGGTGAAGCAAAAGCCAGTGTTAAATTTGAAGCGCCGTTTGACTTACGATCTGGAATTATTTCAAATGCCATTGTTGCCGATATAGGAATTCAAATTGACAATGGAAGGTTAAAAAATGTAGAAACTTTCAATTCTATTATATCGAGTTTAAAATCATCTAGTTTAAAGTCCATACTTGGAAAAGACAATATAGATGCCTTTGGCAATAAATTAAAAGACCTAAAGTTCGATCAACTCAAAAACACATTAATTATCAAAAACAGTGTTCTAACCATTCCTCAAATGTCTATCACGTCTTCTGCACTGGATGTTGAGCTATCTGGTAAGCACTCATTTGATAATAAAGTAGACTATCGTTTTGGTTTCAGATTCAGAGATTTGAAAAAAGAGAAAACAAGTGAATTTGGTGAAATACAAGATGATGGAACTGGATTTAGGGTTTATATGCGCATGTATGGAGATATTGACAGTCCGACCATTGAATGGGATAAACAATCACGAAAAGAAACCACGAAAGAAAATTTGGCTAGGGAAAAAGAAGATGTAAAATCACTCCTGAAATCGGAATTTGGTCTCTTTAAAAATGATTCAACGGTTAAGCAATATGTTAAAGAAAAGAATCCGCCGAAAGAAGAAATGATAATTGAGTTTGATCCAGACAATTCGGTAGACCCTATAATTGAAGAAAACAAACCGAAAAAGGATACCAAAATCAACCGATGGTTGGACAAAATGAAAAAAGCTTCTGATTCTGAAAAGGAAGGGGAAATTGAATTTGAATTTGAATGAAAGTAGCAGTAATTGGTGGTGGAGCCGCAGGTTTTTTTTCAGCTATCTCAGCAAAACAACACCATCCAGAAGCTGAAGTATCTATTCTTGAAAAATCGAATAAATTGCTCTCGAAAGTGAAGATCTCCGGTGGAGGAAGATGCAACGTTACCAACGGATGTAGAAACATCAACCAACTTGCAGCCGCTTATCCACGCGGTGAAATGTTCTTGAAAAAGGCTTTTGGAACGTTTAATACACGACATACCGAAGAATGGTTTGAATCTAGAGGAGTCGCTTTGACAACCCAAGATGACAATTGTGTTTTTCCTGTTTCGCAAAATTCACAAAGCATTATCGATTGTTTAATGAACGAGTGTAAAAAACTGGGCGTTCAAATAGAAATCAACAAGGGAGTCACACAAATTCAAGCGCAAAACGAAAAAATCGAACTAACCTTCAATACAGATGAAACAATCATTTATGACAAGGTAATTGTGGCAACTGGAGGTTCTCCAAAACGTTCTGGTCTCGAATGGCTAGAAAAACTCGGTCATAACATTGTTGAGCCCGTACCATCTTTATTCACCTTCAACATGCCAAATGAAAAAGTGCGCGACTTGATGGGAATTGTGGTAGAAAAGACAAAAACAAACGTTCAAGGAACGAAATTGAAATCCGACGGTCCATTGTTGATCACACATTGGGGAATGAGCGGTCCTTCTATTCTAAAATTGTCGGCTTTCGGCGCTAGAATTTTAAGTGAACGCGATTACATTTTTAATATTCAAGTCAATTGGGTGAACGAACAAAACGCCGAAATTGTTCAAGCAGAAATTCGTTCTATCGTTGAAGAACATGGTCAGAAAAAACTTTCCAACTACCGCCCTTTTTTACTGCCAGATCGTTTGTGGCAGTTTTTGATTGAAAAATCGGAATTTCCAATAGACCAACTTTGGGGAAATATCGGAAAAAAAGGAGTAAACAAAATTGTTGAAGTTCTCACAAATGATGTTTATGCTGTGAGCGGAAAAACAACTTTTAAGGAAGAATTTGTAACGTGTGGAGGTGTTAGCTTGGATGATATTGATGTGAAAACAATGCAAAGTAAAGTTGTCAAAAACGTGTATTTCACCGGGGAAGTAATGGACATTGATGGAATAACTGGCGGGTATAATTTTCAAGCTGCATGGACGACGGGATTTATTGCGGGGCAACTAAAGTAATTGACAGATTAGCAAATTGCAGATGACAGATTCCTCGTTAAATGAAATTTAGCGTTCGAAGCTCGATTAAATCAATCTGCAATTTGTAATTTGCAACCTGAAATTCAAATCACATGCCCAAACAATCCATAGCAGTTATCGGCGGAGGACCAGCAGCGTTATTTTTTGCCGCTTTTGTTGATACTGACAAATTCGATGTGACCATTTACGAGAAAAATAAGCAATATGGTCGTAAGTTTTTGGTTGCAGGAAAAGGTGGATTTAATCTTACACATTCGGAGAAAATCGAAACATTCATTCAACAATACACACCATCAGCATTTTTAGAACCTGCTCTTCGGTCTTTTACCAATGATGATTTATGCTCTTGGTTCGAATCTATTGGTATACCAACCATAATTGGAAGTAGTAAACGTGTTTATCCTGAAAAGGGAATCAAACCAATTGAAGTTCTAGAAGCCATATTGAATCAACTTCACAAAAAAGGAATTCAATTCAAATTTGAACATGAATGGATTGGATGGAAGGATACGAATGAAATCGTTATCAATAATCAGGCAGTTTTCAAAGCAGACAAAGTTGTATTTGCGCTAGGTGGAGCAAGTTGGCCAATTACGGGTTCCACTGGAAATTGGTTAAACATCTTCAAAAATAACGGAGTTGACGTTGTACCATTTCTTCCCTCAAACTGTGCATTTCAAGTTGACTGGGACAAAAAATTCATAGCTCAGCACGAAGGTCAACCACTGAAAAATTGTACAATTACCTGTGGAAATAAAACACAAAAAGGCGAAGGAGTTATTACCAAATTCGGATTGGAGGGAAATGTCATTTATGCATTGAGTCCACAAATCAGAGAACAACTCAATTCATCTGGAAGTGCATCCATTTCTATCGACTTCAAACCTACGTTTTCAGAAATTGAAGTCCTACAGAAACTCAATTCTTCCAATCAAAAAAACAATTCCGAAACACTGAAAAAAGTACTTAAATTGAGTTCGGCGCAGATTGCCCTTATAAAATCGACTACAACAAAAGAAGAATTCTCCAACTCGAAAATCATTGCGAAATACATCAAACAATTTCCATTGAGTATAATAGGAACAGCGACAATAGACGAAGCAATTTCAACAGTTGGAGGAATTGATCGAAACGCGCTATCACAAACTTTCGAAATTAAAAACCTTCCAAATCAATTCTGCATTGGCGAAATGATTGATTGGGATGCTCCAACTGGCGGTTATTTGCTGCAGGCGTGTTTTAGTATGGGAAATTTTCTTGCGAAAATTTTGAGTCAGGATTAAAAGAGAAAAGACATAAGTCTTAAATTCTAAAATCCTTCAATCTAGAATCTTTAAATTACATATCTTTGCGCCATGCAAAAAGAAGACAATCTTAAAGAAATTATTTCCCATGCGAAAGAGTACGGGTTTGTATTTCCTTCCTCTGAAATCTACGACGGTTTATCTGCTACGTACGATTACGGTCAATTAGGAGCTGAATTGAAAAATAACATCAAAACGTATTGGTGGAAATCAATGGTTCAAATGCATGACAATATTGTTGGAATAGACTCTGCAATATTTATGCACCCAACAACTTGGAAAGCTTCGGGTCACGTTGACGCTTTTAACGACCCGTTGATTGATAACAAGGATTCAAAAAAACGATACCGAGCAGATGTTTTGATCGAAGATCATATTGAAAAAATTCGTCAAAAAATAGATAAAGAAGTTGAAAAAGGACTGAAACGTTTTGGTGAAGCTTTTAACGAAGAAGAATTCAGAGCAACGAATCCAAATGTATTGCGTAATGCGACTAAAATTACTGAAATTGAGGACCGCATGCGTGAAACTCTGGAGAAAGAAGATTTAGAAGGAGTTTACAATCTTATTGTTGATTTAGAAATTGCTTGTCCATTATCTGGTTCAAAAAACTGGACAGAAGTTCGTCAATTCAATTTGATGTTTTCTACGGAATTAGGATCTGTTTCGGGCGAATCTGCTAAGATTTATCTGCGTCCTGAAACGGCTCAAGGAATATTTGTAAACTTCTTGAACGTTCAGAAAACCGGGCGAATGAAAGTTCCATTTGGAATTGCCCAAATTGGAAAAGCATTTAGAAACGAGATTGTCGCACGTCAGTTTATTTTTAGAATGCGCGAATTCGAACAAATGGAAATGCAGTTTTTTGTGCGTCCTGGGGAAGAATTAAAATGGTACGAATACTGGAAAGATGTCCGTATCAATTGGCATAAAAAATTGAATTTGGGAGAACAAAATTATCGTTTCCATGATCATATTAAATTGGCCCATTACGCAAATGCTGCGAGTGATATTGAATTCGATTTCCCAATGGGATTTAAAGAATTGGAGGGGATTCATTCGCGTACAGATTTCGATTTAAAACAACACGAAGAGTTTTCAGGAAAGAAATTGCAATATTTTGATCCAGAAATTAACGAAAACTATGTGCCATTTGTGATAGAAACATCGATTGGATTAGATAGAATGTTCCTGGCTGTTTTAAGTAGTTCGTATAAAACAGAGCAACTTGAAAACGACTCTGAACGAGTGGTACTTTCAATTCCACATGCATTAGCGCCATACAAAGCCGCGATTATGCCGTTGACGAAGAAAGATGGTTTACCCGAAAAAGCACGAGAAATAATGGATGTGTTGAAATACGACTTCAACTGTCAATACGATGAAAAAGATTCTCCAGGGAAACGATACCGTCGTCAAGATGCGATTGGAACGCCATTCTGTATTATGGTTGATCATCAAACAATGGAAGATGACACAGTAACCATTAGAGATCGCGACACAATGGAGCAAGACCGAGTGGCTATCGCTGATTTACATCGAATTATTGATTCAAAAGTCTCAATGACTTCGTTGCTGAAGTAAAAAAGATGGAATAAAAAAAAGCAGTTTGATTTAGTCAAACTGCTTTTTTTATATCATATGCGTTGCTTTTAATCCACGTACTTCAACATTTTGGTATACGGACCGCCATTGTATGCTTCAATTCCTGCTGCTGCCAATTGTGCTTTTGCCGCTCCAGATCTCATTCCAGAAGCACATACACATATTATTGGTGTATTTAAACTCTTAATTTGTTTAATTCTTCCTGGAATACTTCCAACGGGTATGTTTTCAGAACCGGGAACGGATCCACTTTTAAACTCACCTTGCGAACGTACATCAATGATTACTGCGCCATTGTCCAGTAATTCTTTATAGTCTGTTTTTTTGAATAATTTTCCGAACATAATTTTAATTTTTATTCAAATGTAGAATAACCCAATCCAAACGAATGTGACTAAAGTTGCCTAATCCTTTTTTGTTGATTTTAAATGCATTCGATATGCAAGCAACGCTGGAAAACCAAGAATGAAAACAAAAGCCATCACAACTCCTTTAGTTGTAAGGTAAAAGTCCTTGACGTTGTTTTCAATCAAATCTTGCGAATCGTATCCCATTCCGATGAAGTACGATAAACTTATCGGCCTTTCGTCAAGATATTCTCCAAAACCATCTTCCACAATAAGACCACCATCAAAGACATTGATTGGAAGGAGAAAAAATAGACATGCCAAAACAAACGCTAAAACACTAAATAATACAATCGGTTTTCTTAACATCTTTTATAGATAACATTCAACAAAAAAATAAGGCCGAAGTTAACTCTAATTTTCAAGGAAAGCCTTATCAACATTAAACATACAATCTATTTGATATTTTCTCGTTAATTTAGTCGCACATGAATTTATATTCAAATAAACAAAAATGGAAAATCACCTTGCTGATTTTTGCTCTTCTAGCTGTAGGTGCTTCTTTGTTTGTTTCGAATTCCATTGTATCAAAAGTAGGCGAACGTGAAAGAGAAAGAGCCAAACAATGGGCAGATGCAATTAAAAAGAAAATTGAATTGGTCCGATTGACCAATCGAACATTTTCACAATTACGTGATAAAGAGCTTGAAAAAATGACTCTTTGGATAGATGCAACAAAAGAAGTGTCTAAACCAACTCCTTTGAATGAAATTCCTGACTATGGATTTCCTTTGAAAATTATCAATGGCAATAAAGACATTCCGGTCATTCTTCTAGACGAAGAAAAAAATGTTTCGGGTAACATTAATCTAGATTTTGACACCAGTTATTTTCGTAAACAACATCCTGATTTCACTGATAAAGAATTGGTTAAAGCTTTTGATGATTCACTGGTGATGCTTGCGGCAATCTGGGAAAAACGGAATCCTTCCTTTACAATTGAAGTGTATGAAGGACTATTCATGACCTACTATTATAATGATTCCAAAGAAATTGAAAAGCTCGAGGCTGAACGCGATTCCTTGATCAAAACATTCAATGACGATCTTATCAATAATGTTGGTTTGGTTCCTGTACTTTTAATCGATACAGAAACAAAAGAAATTATCGGGACCAATATGGATGAAGTTGAAAAGAATCCAAATAACATTGATGCCTTAATCAATAATCTAAAGCAACAGAACGAACCAATTGTAATTGACTTTAAAAATGGGAATACGAATACAGTTTATTTTGATGCTAGTCCTGAATTAAAAAAATTACAGTATTTCCCATATATTCAGTTTTTAGTCATCGGTCTATTTGCATTTATCGGCTACCTTATCTTCAGTACATTTCGAAAAGCAGAACAAAACCAAGTTTGGGCCGGAATGGCGAAAGAAACCGCTCATCAACTGGGAACACCACTTTCATCATTGATGGCGTGGGTACAACTTCTTGAATCGCAAGGTGCTGACCCAATGATTACCACGGAAATGCAAAAGGATGTGGATCGTTTGGAAAAGGTGACAGAACGATTCTCAAAAATTGGCTCAGGTGCCAAACTTGAACTACTTGATGTGAGTAAAACCGTTCAAGACGTCATTACTTATTTGCGTCCTAGAATTTCAGATCAAGTAAGTGTAACTGTTGATGCAAGTGATGAAATTCTTGTTATGCACAATCCCCCTTTGATTGAATGGGTAGTTGAAAACATCAGTAAAAATGCAGTCGACGCAATGGAAGCAAAAGGTCAACTCTCTGTCCATGTGCATAAAACCAACGATTGGGTTTATATTGATATCAAAGACACGGGAAAAGGTATTCCAGCGAAACAATTAAAAACAATTTTTCAACCTGGTTACTCTACAAAAACTCGAGGTTGGGGTCTTGGTCTTTCACTGGTTAAACGAATCGTGAAAGAATACCATAAAGGAACCGTCGTTGTACTTGAGTCTCAAATCAACGTAGGTACAACATTTAGGATTAGTTTGCCCTTAAATGTTCTGTAAATCCACTTGTCGCATAACGATATATGCTTTTAAAATTCTTTCCCCAACATCTGGCACATCAACATGAATAAGGTACACGCCTGATGAAACTGCAATTCCAGCATGATTAGTCAATTGCCAATCTTGGTAAGTTTGAGGAGAGTCCTTCTCAAATGACTTGATTAATTTTCCATGAGTTGTATATATCTTAATTGAACATCGCTCAGGTAAGTTGGTAATCTTCACTCTACTATCAATACGATTCGTTTCATATTCTGAAAACGCCTTGTAAGGATTAGGTACTACATTAATGATTTCCAAAACTTCAGACATTCTATCACGACTTGCGAATTGTGTTTCTATTTCATCCATGTTCCAGCTGTACATCGGTTTTCCGTTATTTGGTCCGCCTAAAATTGATGATGGATATGAGAAGTCTTTAAATTCTTTATTCACTCTGAGCTTCAATGTAACATCAGTAGCCATAAAATGCTGCCCCTGTTTTAATAAGGGATAACCAATCCAGCTAATTGAACCATATGTATTTCTTTTTTGCGCATTATTCCCTGCTTCAATCAATAACATATCTTGATAGAGTACATTCGTTGCTAAATTTTCTGCTTCTGAAGGTTTATAGGCTGGATAATCGTATCCTAACGTATATTTATTTTTTGACTTGTTCTGAAAGCTAAATATATAAACAGGTTGCACTCCACCAAAAATCGGATTTCCGTTTACATCGACTAATCTCGAGCTCGGATTCCAAACCATATCAGCACCTTGATCTGATACTAAGAATGAATTCTCACCAAACGCCATATACAATCGAGCACCAGACTCAACATCTATAGCGTAACCTGGAAACCACCCCATACCAGTTGTTCCGGAACCATCTGGATTTCCGTTTTTATCGACGCTACTACTTTTACGCATTGCTCCAGCAGGACAATTTCCAACAGTTAATGCAGGTTCTCTTCCCATTTCAAAAACAGGACAACGCGTCCATTTTGATTTATCTGAAGTGATGACAATATCTACGCTTGGCAAGAAACTTATTGCTGAGTTTTTTCGAGCGGCTGCTGGGCCAGGATAATTGTAATACGCTAGAGGCATGAAGCTCGATTGAAAACCAACTAACCGATGAGGTGCAAATCCCAAATTTAATGCTCCCGCCCATTTTTTAACTTCAGCTTCATCAGGATAGTTGCACGGATTTAAATACGATATGGTATTGTCACAAAGTGCTCCATCTATCGTTAAATTCACACCATTTCTAATCCAATTTGTTGGAAAATTAGCTGAATTGTCCTCTACATATGAAAGCCATGCTTTTGTACTATCACGATAAGTTATTGTTTGAGATAACAAATCAGTTCCTTCTATTTCAATTCCTCCAGTTAGTCCTTCAATATCATAATAACCTTCCTGATGAATTTGAACCGAAACTCCCCACTGAGGAATAACTTGTTCATTATCTCGTGCGATTGTCATATCCGAGGTTACAAAATCCAACACATTTCCGTTCTGTTGGTCGTAATGATAAATCGTCCATTTCGCCGTGTCAGCCCCATTCGAATTTGATGTTAAATAATCGCTGAACTTACATTCAAAATATCCTCCGACAACATTCAATGGATCTACTACTTTTACTCCAATTGGTCCTTTCCCATAATCATAAACAGGATTCTCTTCATAACCATTATTAATAATTGTGGTAAGTGTATTGGACGTCAATTCTAAAATTCTACTTCCATTGCCGTAGCCGTCCAAACGCTTAATTTGTGGACCTGAACCATATGGTAAACTTTGAATTAATCCATTTGTTTCTGGAGATGGATTGTGCGGAATGCACTCAAGAACTTTTATTTCTCCTGTAGGGGCTTTTCTACTCGAAATATATCGTTTCTTTTGGCCTTCTAGCGCCGTTGGGTCATTTGGATCATAATTTTCGTAATTGTTGTATGCATACGCAATCGCAACATAATAATATCGTTTAAAATTTACGAGCGTTCTATTTCCTTGGGCAAATTGATCTTCTGTAATTTGAAAAGTATGACGAATGCCATTGTCCTCGCCTTCGACTTTCAACGTTGGCGTACTTGCTCCAATGTCGGCATCGTATTCAAAATTAATGATTTTAGAAATCCCATCTTTTATATCACATTGAGCCACCAAACGAGCTTTTGTCGCATCTTCAACATCTGAAAAAGAAACTTCCGCTGATTTCAACTGATAAATTTGGTATCCCTGGAAAGTATAAAATTTGTCAGCTCCAGGGTCTGTTGCTACAATAAACGGGTCAAATTCAGTATAATTCTCGTTGTAATTATTCGAATTTAAAGGATTTGACAAAGTTAAAATGACAGCATTTTCCAATTCTTGTGCATGCATTACTGGAGCGTGAGGAGCATCTAAAACTTTAAAGCAGTTTTCGAACAAAGCTTGCGCTTTATCATCTGCTCGTCTAAGAGCAACTACCGATTCAAAAGGATCGATGCTTATTGCTCTTGCCCAAACTACACCAACAGTAATATTATTGACTGCACCTGGTTTTAAGATGAAGGGGCCTGCAGATTGTACAAATCGTCTATCATTCGGCACATTTCCAGCGGATTGTTCTGTCCATTCGGGCTGCGGAACTCCGTTCGTTCCCCATCCAAGAGGATCTGTATCTCCTGGAAACATAAAGTCGCATTTAACGCTAGTATTTGCTTGTGGGTCGGAACCATGACCGGAGCCTCCATAATAGAAAAAACTCCCATCTTTCCATTTTCCTTGAAGGTAATTGTAGTAATCAGGAGCATTTATTGGATCTGTTTGACTTGGAAGTGCTCCATTCGTCAAATTACTGTAATACGTGAATCTGCGCATTCCATAACGCTCATTATCAACAATACCATCGCCATATCCAATTCCGTTTAATGCTTCGCCTGGTCCGATACCAAATGCATTATCTATTCCGTCATCATCTTGATAGGGTCCTTCAAAAAAATCGACACCAACAGCTGGTGGGTTGTTTTTATAACCATAAAATCCATTGTTATCGTCGTCAAAATTATCACCGTTATAATAATAAGCCAACCCACGATTTACATCACAACCAACAAAATCGTCGAATGGATCACCTAAAGCTCCATCAGTGAAATTTCCAAAATAAGTATTGAATAACGTTTGAGTTCCCCTATTGATTAACTCATAATTATAAAATGTCATATTGTTGATCTCATCATTCGATGCAAATGCAAATGCTTGCGCTCTAATTTCCATTCCTATTGGATCAGCACCTGTTTCTGTATGAATGTTTCCCTTATCATTCATTACCCACCAATAATTTACATCTCCGTATAATGACACACGCCTATCAGTCGCACAATCTTTTGTTTTTTTAATGTCGTGCCATGGATAATCTCCATCTTCATAGTTGTAATGTCCATCACCATTTCTGTCGAAAAAAGGCGCTAAGTAATAATCTTGACCTTGCGACAAATCACCATGAGCAGGCCACGTTTTAATTATTTCAGGTACCACATAATTTGGAAAATTAGCAGATTGATTTGAAGTTCCATTAGCAGCATCATCTAATCCTGTTTGGTACCAAGCATCAAATTCGCGAATTGCATCTTGCGTGGTCACAAAATGTTTGTCATATTTTTGACAATTTTCTACTGTCGTTTCAGCTGCACCTTGAGACAAAGGTCCTGTCCAGTAATCTTGGCCATCTCTATAACGCAAAGCCGCGAGCTTCAATTGTCCATTAACATCCACGCCTCCTAACCAAAGTGCAGAAGTAAATAGCGCCATTATCCCTGAGTTTTTTGGGATCTCGTATTGTGCTATGTTTTGAGCAGGAACTTGCCACAAATTTCCAGCAGTGTGAATCAATGCCTTAACATTATTGATACTTAAATATGTGGATGTAGTTGGAGGAGTACACGATGCACCCTTTGGCATTACATAATCTACTTTCTCAGTTCCAGCGTAATTTTGAGAAAACCCGTATAAGCCAATTAACATCAAACATAATATAAGAAGTATCCTCATTGTGTAGTATTTATAAAGCCAAGTTAATCAATTTAATTTTTTGGGCAAATTGTTTTAATCTTCCGTTTGTTGAACTGAAAACCAAACAATTGGACGCAATGGATCCTCCAAGGTAAGTTCCGGAAATTGCAATTTTAAACGCATTTTATTATCGGTTCGCTGAATTTGAACATCAGAGATTAATTCACCCGTTTCAAAATCGAACCATTTTACTTCATAGGTAGTTTTTTTCTTCAATCCGGTAACATACAAATAGCGATTAAAAATACTATTCACGCTACCTAATTCATAGGTGAAGGGTGTAAAGACATCCAATGGTGCCTCGAACCCTGATTCATTTACATCTCTGAATGCACATTCTTCACCCGATAGAACTGTCAGAATATTATATGATCGATTTCGAACATAGCCCGTGACCAAGTTTTTATCCTGTGAAATATAATATTGTAACTCTTTTGGATATTCAATATCAGAACTCGCCGTTTTCTCTACTTGTCTTCCTTGAGTCCAATTTCCTTCCAAATCACCTAAAACTTCAACAACTTCATTTGTATTCATGAATCTTTCTCCAGCAATAGTACTAGGCCAAATAAGTCGTTCGTCATATTGACCATAATTACCATATTGATAACCTTCCCATGGGTGAATTCCTGCAATACCAGAATAGCAAAGAGTCATTGCATCGATGACATTACCAGAATTTTTAACGCAATTCAATGACATTGCAGTAGAACCATGACCAGATTCAGAAAATATAATTGGTTTTTGTAACTCCAGGAATTTTTTGTAAAACAACTTATAAATAGATTTTTCATCTTCGTCTACTTCAGTGTTGTTTTTGCCATTTTTATCTTTTTTACTATTAATTAATTTATTTGGAGAAGCAGCATAATAATTATATCCGATAATATCTATTGACGGATTAAAAGCGCATTGATACGGATAAATGTCATCATTTTCATCAATTATTGACTGGTCAATTGTAATTAGATGATCCGTGTCCTTCAAGACATTTTTTATGTATTCACTTAATTCATTGTGATAGCTATTAATTCCATCAATTGCTGTTTTGTGTCCAGGGTGATTTATGTTAGTGGCGGGTTCGTTACTTATTAATTCTCCGGTTTTTGGATCTTCAATTTTACCATAATGGAATTGATCCATGTGAAATGGTTCACTCAATAACTCCCAGGTATAAATTTGTGGTGAATATCCATATCGAGCAACATAATACCTTGTTCTTTCCTTGTGAAAATGCATTTTCGATGCGTTCAAAAACTGGTCGCTTGGTAACGTTCCTGGAGTAAAATAACAATAAGTTGGGTAATAATCTGCACCAAATGGAACTGGTCCATCTTTACCATAATTTCCATAATCCCACGGGTCGCCGTAATCTCCACTTCCGTTTTGACCATACCCCATAATAACGTCTTGAAAAAGCAAGTTGAAATTGATTAAAACACCATTTTCTTCGCATAGATCGATTATTTTATCCTGCTCCCACGCATAATGCATTCTTTTGAAATAATTCCCTTTTTCTTCGAATTCAATTAAGTTTCCATAAGCTGTTTGAATAAGCTTAAATGACTTTCCTCCTTGTTCAATATAGCTCTCAATATCTCCAATAAATTGATTCCAATCTGCTACTGTGGTGTTAGCTTGTGGGCCATTTGGGATTTCGCCCCAAGGTGTTTGTCCACCATTTACTCTATTATAAGGACCCGGAAAAACATGTCCGATTGGAAAAGTTACTTCCCCTCCTAATTCAAGGTTTCTTTTATTCGCATGCACTTTCACAAAACCGGGATGATCATTGTCTTTTACCTCGAAGCTAAACTCTTGAAGTTCTATCGTTTCTCCTGCTATAGTAAGGGTAACATTAGCAAGCCATTTTCCAGCCAAAGGTGGTGCAAAACGAACCCGCATTAAAAAGTTATTCGATTCATTGATTTTATCACTCCACCCTTTCCATCCACTTCCAACTTGTTCAAACTGATGGTAATAAAAAAAGTCTCGTTCCTTTCTTGTATTCGTCGCTAAATGCGTAAATGTTGCACGTAAAGCTAATTCAGAAGTGCTTGGATTTAAATCATCAGAAACAAATGGGTTTAAAGGATAACTTCCCGCATCTCCAGCTAAAAATAATTCAATACGTTCGTGTATTTCATCTTGCAAATCAATACCAAGCTCTAACTTCTTGAATTTCTCAATCGAATCCAAATTAGAATAATTTAAAACAGCAATATCATACAACGGTTTATCGCTAATAGGTCGCACACCTGGAGCTGTTTCAACCAAATTTGAAGGGTAAACACTAACTTGAGCGGATGAATTAATGGCGATTAAACAAGCACATAGGAGAATTAGTAGTTTCATGATGTTGTTTTTATTGTAAACGATTTTACAATCGCTTAACGAATTCAATCAATAAGGTTGTAATATCTTGATACTCCACAAAGCTAAGCGCTTCATAAGTGTCAAAAATGTCGTGGTAATTTTTATTTATCCCCATGGTATACATAAAAAACGCAGGGACACCATTTTCTGTAAACCAATAATGATCCGAGTTTGCTGCTGGACCTCTCGACTTAACTTGGCTCAATAGTGACTTTTCATTGTTAATGTCTTGTAGCAATTGAAACTCCCGCTCAAACAATGTGGCATTGACTATTGTCACTCCATCTTCTCCACTCCCCATTATGTCCAAGTTGAATAAAAATTTGATCTTCTTCAATTTCAATGGCGCATTATTTACGAAAAATTCTGAACCCACTAATCCAGCCTCCTCTCCAGCAAATGCGACAAACAATAAGTTATAATCTGATGGTTTATTTTTAAAGTAATTAGCCATTGTGAATAGCATTGCAGTTCCAGACGCATTATCATTCCCTCCAGGAAAATAAGTGTCAGCACCCATCCTACCCAAATGATCGTAATGCGCAGTAAACATAACAGTTTTAGCACATTTTTTTTTGGCTGGTAAATACGCCATTACATTTTGACTTTGGTAATTTTTCACAAATTTCGCCTCAATGTCAATTGTTAAAGTAGCCGTTTTATCAATCTTATTTTCTTGAATTTCAATATATGGAAAGAACGATTGTTCCCTTCCCACTGACCAAGTAAACTTTGTATTTATTATCTCAATGACAGGTAAAATAGTCGCCAATTCATACGCGATACTTTTTACTTTTTTCACGGTATCACTGCTCATTATCGTATAATCAATTACAATGGCAGTTGACTGACCTATTTCCGATTTTATTTCTTGAATTATAGATCGAATTTCAGGCAAATTTAGAATTTCATTAGCTGAAACTTCCCGAAGCTGGTAAGTCGTTTTATCTCCTGTAGAACTAGGGTTTACAACAAAATCTTTACCTGGCACAAGACCTTTTCCATTTTGCGAAATACTCATCTCACCGGGAAATGTATTTACATCCAAACTAAACGATTGCAAATAATTCCCTTCAAAAGGACCAATATTATTTTTCTTAAACTCCTCTACCAAGAATGCAGCAGCAATGGAATCTCCTTTTTCCACATAACCACGTCCATGAAATTCTGGTGAACAAAGTTGTTCTGTAATTCTACGAACTTCCTCGATTTGAGCAGAACAAAAAACCGAGGTTAGTAGTACGAAAAAAGAAAATATGGTTTTATGCATATCTTCGGTTTACCATCGTTAGAAAGTCCACTACTGATTCCTCCTCAACGTTCCAACCATGTTTTAGCGCGAGCTCAGATGCTTTTATTTTCGCAGCATCTAAATTCGATTGAGTGTCTAAAACTTTTATTGCGTCACTAAAACTTTCACTTGAACCATCAAACAATTCATTGATGTAACCTAATTTTTCATTTAGACCAAAAGCTCCAACCAAGGTGTCAATTTTGGCACCTTCAAACTGTGTACTTAAGGAATTGTTATTCATATTCAGTTGTTCCCAAAATGATTGACCTTGAGATGCAGAGTGATTCTCTCTTGAAGGGTTATCAGCGACCTTTTCCTCAACAACTTCATCCATTGTGCTTTCTTTTTCTTCAAATTGAAGAACTACTGTTTCTTTCTCGTTTGTACTTTCAACAACTTCAGGAAATGCCTCTTCATTCATTTGAATAGTGGCGTTTGTCGAAATTTCTTCAATTTCTTCTTGTTCATCGAAAATAGAAAAATCAATTGTTGGTTCGCTTTCCGCAATTTCATCAGATGTATAGGTAATCGAATCTGAAGCACTTACTGATGTATCAACCTCGCTTTTTACAGGAGTTTCAATGATTGGATTTACTTTATTTTCGAACGCTTTGTACTTTAAGATTACAGTTCGTTCGTATAATTCACGTGTAAGTGTTTCCAAAGTCACCAATTCATCAATTGAAAGTTCACCACTTTCCAAACGGTTTGACAATTCCTCTATCGCTTTAATGCGCTTTTTATAGCTTTCTAAATTTTCCATTTCACTCTTTCAATTATCGACTTTTCAACATATTCGTTAAGTTGCTAACGAACACTTTTATCTCTGCAACTAAATAACGAATTTTAGATTTCAAAGTTACCGAAGAAATTAATGGATATCCATTGATTTTTTATTTTTTCTCTTCGGTGAAGTGTTGATAACCTTAATTTTAAATTCTTTACTATGTTTTTAGAACAGTTTCCTGAAAATGGTGTCCAGCGTGGATGGATTGAAGTCGTATGTGGTTCAATGTTTTCGGGTAAAACAGAGGAGTTAATTCGCAGGTTGAAACGCGCTGAGTTTGCAAGCCAGAAAATTTTGCTGGTCAAGCCGAAAATTGATGATCGTTATCACAAAAAAAATGTTGTCAGTCATCAAGGAACTAGCTTTGAAGCAGTGACTGTACAAAATGCTGCTGAAATTCTGGATATTTGGAAAAAAGAAAAGATTGTTGCCATTGATGAAGCTCAATTTTTTGACGATGGCCTAGTAGATATTTGTAATCAATTGGCAAAAAAAGGTGTGCGGGTAATCATTGCTGGATTGGACATGGATTTCAAAGGAGTTCCTTTTGGTCCAATGCCCCAACTACTTTGCATTGCAGAATATGTGACGAAAGTTCATGCAATCTGTGTATCTTGTGGTAACTTAGCTCAGTTTTCGCATAGAACAGTTGAAGACAAAGAACAGGTTTTGGTCGGAGCTGTGGAACAGTACAAACCATTGTGCCGGACATGCTATAATAAAATTGCACATTGAATTTAGATTATAATTTTAGTGAGATTGCGCTTATTTTTGGAAAAGAGTCGAGAGATAACACCAAAATAAATGCGGTTGCATTCGATTCGCGTAAAATCGTTTCTGGAGAAAACATTCTATTTTTTGCGCTTGAAGGAGTTTTTAGAAATGGTCACGATTTTATTCAAGATGCTTACGAAAAGGGAGTCCGCTCATTCATGGTGTCAAATGAAAACGCAATTATTTCGAATTCAGACGCACAGTTTATATGTGTTGATGATACCCTTGAGGCACTTCAAAAGTTTGCGAAAACCCATAGAAGTAAATTCACATGTGAAGTTGTTGCGATAACTGGCAGCAACGGAAAAACTACCGTGAAAGAATGGCTTTCTCATATGTTGAATAAACAATTTGTAGTTGCAAAAAGTCCAAAAAGCTATAATTCACGATTAGGGGTAGCACTTTCATTATTGGAAATTACTCCAAGAACTGAGGTTGCACTGATTGAGGTTGGAATTTCAGCAAAAGGCGAAATGGAAAAATTAATTCCAATTATAGAACCAACAAAAGGAATTCTCACTTCTTTTGGAACGGGTCATCGCGAATTGTTTGACAACGAATGGGAACATTTCGATGAGAAAATTGCGCTTTTCAAAAACTTATCATCATATATCCACCCTGCAAAAGTTGTTGGATTTGATACTAAAAACGGAATTGGAATTCGACTTGATGAATATGAGAATGAACTAAAACAGTTTACTCACAAGGATAGGATAAGTATACAAAATGTTCAGTTGGCTATTCGAATGGCGTTGGATTTAGGTTTGTCAGAATCAAATGTGTTGGAATCACTTTCTGAATTGAATTCGCTTGCTTTGCGCATGGAAACCTATGACGGTATCAATGAAAACCTCATCATAAATGACACATATAATTTAGATTTAGAATCGCTTCAGCAGTCCTTGGAATATCAATTGACACATTCGAATGGAAAGCCGCGAGTTGTTATTATTGGATTAACTGACAATGAAAAAGAGAAAGAGGAGAAAATCCGATCAATTATATCCAATTATAAACCGGAACAGCTAATTTTCTTTTATCCAAACGATAAATTTGATTTTACTTTTGATGGTAAATCGATTTTAATCAAAGGTACACGGCTCGCTAAAATGGAGCGAATTGCCCGAGAATTGAAAAAAGTCAATCATCAAACCTATTTAGAAATAGACTTAAAGTGCATTCGTCACAATATCAATTACACGAAATCTTTATTAAAGGATTCTACTAAATTGCTTTGCATGATTAAGGCTCACTCTTACGGATCAGACGCCAAATCAATGGGCGTTTTCTTAGAAGGAATGGGGGTTGATTATTTTGGCGTTGCTTATCCCGACGAAGGAATTCTTTTGCGCGAAAGTGGAATAAAAGCACCAATTTTAGTTATGAATTGCGAGGAAAGCACATTTCCTAGTATTATTGAATACAATCTTGAGCCAGCTATTTTTTCAGTTACGCAACTTGATAAATTCATTACAGAACTCATTTATCGCTCTGTCGAAAATTATCCAATTCACGTGAAAATAGAAACAGGAATGAATCGCCTTGGTTTTGCAAAAAAAGACATTCCAGTATTGATCGATGTAGTGAAAAGTCAACCAGAAATATTTATTAAAAGTATATACTCGCATTTAGCGGAAGCTGATGTTACAAATTCGGCATATACTGAGCAACAAATTAATCTTTTTGACGCTGTTTCGAATGATATACAATCAAATTTCACAACTAAAATTATTAGACATCTATTGAATTCAGACGGAATTCACAATTACACGTATGCTCAATTTGACATGGTCCGATTGGGAATTGGTATGTATGGTGTTCTCGGAAAAGACACCTTAAGAAACGCGATAAAATGGTACAGCACTGTTTCGCAGGTAAAAACGATTTCAGCAGGAAATTCTGTTGGCTACGGCCGGACATTTATTACTGATAAGGAAATGAAAATCGCTGTAATTCCATTAGGTTACGCAGACGGTTACCGCAGAGCTCTAGGTCAAGGAGTTGGTGGTGTTTATATTGGTGAGCAGTATTGTCCAACTGTAGGAAATGTATGCATGGACATGATTATGGTTGATGTTAGCGACATAAATGCAAAACCAGGAGATAAAGTTGAAATTATTGGAAATAATTATTCAATGATGGAAATGGCTGCAAAACTTGGTACAATTCCTTACGAGATAATGACATCTTTTTCAGCAAGAATGCATCGAATTTTTGTAGATCAATAACTTATCTTAGACGCAAATTTGAACCATCAATGGTTGTTGTTTCGTTTACATCAAACTTCTTTGAAAAAATAAAAACTCCTGCCTTTACTTTCCCTTTAAGTGTGAGTTGCAGCTTACCTTTTGTTACAAATTTTAGGAGCTTGAAAAGTGCACCATCATTAAGTGTTCCTGTAAAAGGAGCATCAATAAACAACTCTTGTTTCTTTTTAAGCTTGATGGTTTTATCCAAATGAATCACACCCATATAATCATCCTCAATGTACACGTCTAGATCAGATGGTTTTATTTTGATTGTGTATTTATTTGGGTTCAATATTTTAGCTCCAACGGTAAATTTCACCGACTTACCTTCAAGTTTATCAAACTTAAACTTTTCGCCTCCTTTGTATGACGGTTCCAAAAACGTGCATGCTGACACTAACATCATCATGCATAAAACGGTTATTATTCTCATATTATGATTGAGAAAGTTCTGTATAGAACTTATAGAAATAAGGAATTGTTTCAATTCCCTTAAAATAGTTAAACACACCATAATGCTCGTTCGGTGAATGAATTGCATCGCTATCCAACCCAAATCCCATCAATACTGTTTTTAATCCCAGTTCTTTTTCGAACATTGCAACAATAGGAATTGAACCTCCACTTCTAACTGGGATTGGTTTTTTATTAAACGTTTTTTCATACGCCAAACTTGCCGCCTGGTATCCAATAGAATCAATTGGAGTAACAGCTGGTTCTCCACCGTGATGTGGTGTTACTTTTACCGTTGTTCCTGCTGGCGCGATAGATTCAAAGTGGTCAACAAACAATTTTGTAATTTCCGCTGGATCTTGATCTGGCACCAAACGCATTGAAATTTTTGCATAAGCTTTAGATGCAATAACCGTTTTGGCCCCATCTCCAGTATATCCGCCCCAAATACCATTTACATCCAAAGTTGGTCGAATTGAACCGCGCTCCATCGTTGAGTAGCCTTCTTCACCCAACACGTCATTTATATTTAATGCTTTGCAATATGCTTCCTTGCTGAATGGTGCTTTTGCCATTTCAGCTCTTTCTTCATCCGTTAAATCAATCACTTTGTCATAAAAACCCGGAATTGTAATGTGGTTGTTTGCATCATGAAGTGAAGCAATCATTTTAGCTAAACTATTAATTGGGTTGGCAACACAACCACCATAAAGACCAGAGTGTAAATCTCTATTTGGACCGGTCACTTCGACTTCAACATAGCTTAACCCTCGTAATCCAGTTGTTATCGAAGGAACATCATTTGCCAACATTCCAGTATCTGAAACCAAAATTACATCTGCTTTCAATCGCTCGTGATTATTCTTTACAAAAACACCCAAATTCTCGCTTCCTACTTCTTCTTCACCTTCGATCATGAATTTCACGTTGCATGGTAAAGAATTATTTTTATTCATTGCTTCAAACGCTTTAACATGCATGAACATCTGTCCTTTATCATCACATGCTCCACGGGCGAAAATTGCTCCTTCAGGGTGAATTTCAGTTTTCTTAATAATTGGTTCAAAAGCAGGGTTCGTCCACAACTCAATCGGATCAGCAGGTTGCACATCGTAGTGACCATAAACTAAAATCGTAGGCAAAGAATTATCAATGATTTTATCTCCATAAACAATTGGATAACCGGCAGTTTTACAGATTTCAATGTTTTCTGCCCCCGCTTTACGAAGATTGTCAGCGACCAATTCGGCTGTTTTATTAACATCCGCAGCAAACTTTGGATCCGCCGAAACCGATGGAACTTTTAATAATTCCATTAATTCATTTAAAAATCGTTCCTTGTTTTGAGAAATATAATCGTTTACCGCTTCCATCTTTAATTGCTTTATTTTCTTCAAAAATCGTAATTTTATTAAAATTAAATGGGTTAAATAGAGATAAACTTTTTTTACACGCAACCTTTTTCTACAAACAAGGGTCTATACCTGTAACGAATAAAAATTTTATATGAATATTTTCAAGACAATTCTCTCAATTTCTTTTCTTGCAATAAGTAATTTTAGTGTTAATGCACAAATTGCTGTCAATGCAACTCCTACTGCTGCTCAATTAGTAACGAATACTTTAATAGGTAATGGAGTAAGCGTATCGAATATCACATTTGTGGGTCAATCATCACAAAAAGGGAGCTTTACAGCAGGGACATCTAATATTGGAATGCCAAATGGAATCGTACTTTCTTCTGGAAACGTGGTTGACTGCGTGCCACCTGCTCAACCAAGTGTTGGTCAATTCGGAGGGCCAGGTGACGCTGATCTTTTGGCTACAGCTCAATCAGTAACAAGTAACCCTTCTTCTTCTCAAATTACGAGTACAAATGATGCGGCAGTATTAGAATTTGATTTCGTGCCAGACGGTAATACAGTGACATTTAATTTTGTATTCGCCTCTGAAGAATATTTGACATACGTTAATACACAATTCAATGATGCCTTTGGATTTTATCTTACTGGTACAAATCCAGCCGGTGGAAATTATGTTAATCAGAACTTAGCGTTAGTTCCTGGAACAAACGAACCAATTACAATTTCTACTATACACCCAGGTTTAAACGGTCAATACTACATTGGTACGCCTGTTGGTCACAGCTTCAATGGATTCACAGTTCCAATTGAAATCTCTTTTGATGTAGTTTGTGGTGAAACATATCACTTTAAATTTGCCGTAGCTGATTGTCAAGATGATTGGTTAGATACTGGTGTATTTTTAGAAGGTGGAAGTTTTACATCCGTACCAGTTGAAATTTCATTTAATACAACAATTCAAGGTGGAAATGTTCAGAACGACTCTACCGTTTATGAAGGGTGTAATCAAACTACAGACATTACTTTTACGCGACCAGGGTGTCAATCTTTCGATTCATTAACTGTAGATCTTGCCATAACAGGAACCTCGACAAATGGTGTCGACTTTGCCTTGTTAGCTGACACTATCTTTTTCCCTCCTGGAGTAAACAACATAACTTGGGATCTAGATGTATTTGCCGATGGTTTAGTTGAAGGTGCTGAATCAATTATTTTCACAATTACAGCTTTAAACCCAGCAGGCGATACCGTCACAGCCACGGGAACCTTATGGATTAATGAGCCGTCACCACTTGTTGTCTCAGGACCCGATGTATATTATTATTGTATAACGGACTCTTCTGATATATCAGGATCAGCGAGTGGAGGATTCTCGCCTTATACATATTTATGGGATACTGGAGACACCACCTCAACGATTTCAGTTTCGATACCAGGAAATGGTGTCTTTGATTACTACCTCACGGCAACTGATGCTTGCGGATATACGGATACGGATACTATCTCAATAATAATGAATCAAACGCTTGCAATAGATACCATGATGATGTGGCCATCTAACGCGTGTGATCCAACAGGTGCAGTATCTGGAGTTGCCACTGGCCTCACGGTTGCAGTTGGTCAACCTTATTACAATTGGACTGGACCAGGTACGAATCCTGGACCATACAATATTGATGCATCCGTATTACAAGATATTCCATCTGGATGGTATTATTTTACCGTAACGGATGATGTTTGTACTGTTGAAGACAGCGTTTTTGTTGAGCCTTTAGACCCGCCAATCGCACAATTCACAGCTTCACCTTCTTCTGGGTGTACTCCTTTAACGGTTACATTCACGAATAACAGTCAAAATACTTCCGATTACTATTGGGACTTTGGAGATGGTCAAACTGCTACTGTTGGAAACTCAAGTAGTCAGACTATAACGTACACAGCCAATGCAACTGTAATGTTAATCGCCTATGCTGATCCAACTTGTGCTGATACTGCATATGCAAGCATTTCCATTGTTAATTGTGGTTGCATGGATCCAAATGCCACAAATTATGATCCAAACGCTGCTCAAGAAGATGGAAGCTGTCTATACCCAGAACCAGAAGTAATTGCACCAAACGTATTTACTCCGAATAATGATGGAAGTAATTCATTTTTTATTCTCGACACAAAAAATGTTGTTCAATTAGAGTTAGCAATATTAAATAGATGGGGTAATGTTATGTATTCGGCTGATGAAGACATCACAATACTAGGTTCATTCGTAGGTTGGAATGGAAAAACAGCAACAGGTGCTGATGCCGAAGAGGGAACATACTTCTACAAATACGTAGCAACTGGAATAAACGGTTTACAAACTGAGGGACATGGTTTCCTTGAATTAATTAGAGATTAACGCTTACCACTATCACTAGAAAATAAAAAAGCCCATTCGTAAGAGTGGGCTTTTTTATTTTATCTAATTTCTAATTAATACAAAAAGTTGTGATAAGGATAACGTTCTTGAAAAATTGCCTTTACTTCTTGGTACAACAAAGACTTAAAATCTTCTAAATTCTCCTTTTCAACGGCTGAAATAAAAATACATTTCGTATCATTTAACTTTGCCATCCATGTTTTCTTTAAATCTTCCAAGGTATAATTCTCTGGAGTGATTTCACTTAAATCATCGGCATCTTTTTCAACATGTTTATAGGCATCAATTTTATTAAAAACAACAATCGAAGGCTTGTCCCTTCCATCTATTTCCATCAATGTTTGATTCACAACATCGAATTGATCTTCGAAATTTGGGTGAGAAATATCTAAAATGTGTACCAACAAATCAGCTTCTCGAACTTCATCCAATGTTGATTTAAACGATTCGACTAATTGATGGGGCAATTTACGTATAAACCCTACAGTATCTGTCAATAAAAATGGTAAGTTCTCTATTACTACTTTTCGAACTGTTGTATCTAAAGTTGCGAATAATTTATTCTCGGCAAACACTTCAGATTTACTCAACATGTTCATTATTGTACTCTTTCCAACATTGGTATACCCAACCAAAGCAACACGAACCAATTGTCCACGATTACCACGTTGAGTTGCCGTTTGCTTATCGATACTTTTCAGTTTACGTTTCAGCAAGGTTATTTTATCCTGAATGATTCTTCTGTCAGTTTCAATCTGTGATTCACCGGGACCGCGCAATCCAATTCCACCTTTTTGTCTTTCCAGGTGCGTCCACAAACGAGTTAAACGTGGCAGTAAATATTGTAATTGCGCCAATTCGACTTGCGTTTTTGCGTTGGAAGTTCTAGCTCGACTAGCAAAAATATCCAATATCAAATTGTTTCGGTCAAGAACTTTAAGTTCCAGTTCCTTTTCAATATTTCTCAACTGTGATGGGGAAAGTTCATCATCAAAAATGACCAACTCAATATCATTGGCTTTGACGTACTCTCTCACTTCCTCCAGCTTCCCTTTACCAACATACGTTCGGTTATCTGGCTTAGACAATTTTTGAAAGAATTTCTTTTCCGTGATTGCCCCAGCTGTCAAAGCCAAAAACTCTAACTCATCCAAATACTCGATTGCCTGTTCTTCGTTAACGTCACCTGAAATAACGCTGACAAGTACGCATCTTTCTTCCGTCGCATCTACTAAAATATGTCCTTCATCCATTTACTCTCTCAACGATTTAACGTACTCTATTAATTCAATTAATGTGCTATCTGATTCTATGGAATGCCCAAATGGCGGCATAGCACCTTTTCCATCTTTTATAACTTCTTCAATTTTATTATTTGACAATGTACTTATAGATAAGTCTTTGGCCTCCGAAACACCTAGCTTACCGTCAGGTCCATGACAAACAGAACATCTTTGCTCGTAAAACTTACCGCCTTCAATATGAGTTTTCTCGTCTTCAAGAACACCATTTTCAACAGAATCAGTACAAGATACCAGTCCTAAACAAAGGAAAAAGAGTACTCTTACATCCATTTTCCTCCTAATGCTTCTCTAAATGGCCATGGAATTGAAGCAAGAATCAAAATCAAACCTATTGTATAGAAAACCATTATCTTTCTATGTTTATCTCGCGTTCCCGTTAATTTCTCTGCTTTTTTGCGACCAATTGTCACGAGTACAATTGCCAAAATCATTCCCAAAACATGTTCTAAGCCGAAAAAACGGAACATTGGTTCCTTCATCCATCCTTCACTAAAACTAACTTTAGACATGTCATTAATGAAAAACAACCCAAGCCCTATAAGCAATTGAATATGTAGAAACACCATTGCAAAAAGATTAATCATTTTATCCTTTTTCTCGTAACGACCAGAAGTTTGATTTTTTACAGCGTTAAAAATCGCAAACAAAAGTAAACCTAATGCAACCCATCGAAGGCCAGAATGTGCGTGAACTAAAGCATTATACATATCTCTAAATTTTATGTCGTAAAAATACAAAAAAGGAACCTCAATCTTCAATTCGGCCAGTTTTAATGCTATGTCAATCCATTTTTATAAATTCACAGAATTATCAAAGAATATATATGAAACTGTACTCATTCATTTTTGCAATTTGTTTTTTATCGCACCTAACAGCTCAAATCAATCCACTAAACGGCGTTAAAGAATCAAAACCAACCTATTACGCCCTGAAAAATGCAACAATTTATGTCTCGCCAGACAAAATTATCAAGAACGGGACGCTTCTAATAAAAGGTGATAAAATTGAAAAATATGGTACACTCATCTCTATTCCAAAAGAAGCTGTTGAGATCGATTGTTCAGATAAAGTTATTTTCCCTTCGTTTATTGAGTTGAATACGGACATTGGCTTGCCAAAACTTGAAAGAAAAGGGAGGGAAGAACAACCTCAAATTGATTCTGAAAAGAGCGGTTCAGGATATTGGAACGAAGCCATTCATCCAGAGGTAAAAGCGAGTGAAATGTATAAAGTAGATGCTAAAGCAAACAAAGAACTAATTGAAAAAGGGTTTGGCTTTGCGCTTTCTCGTCAAAAAGATGGAATTGCTCAGGGAACCGGAATTTTTGTATCGCTCGGTTCGACGGATTTTACAGCGTTAAAAATGAGTAAAGATCTCAGCTTTTATTCTTTTTCGAAAGGGGTTTCACGACAATCTTATCCTTCTTCCCAAATGGGTTCAATTGCACTTTTGCGTCAAGCATTTTACGATGCTGCGTTTTATGCTTCCCATGCACAACGAGAAAACAATGCATTAAAAGCGTTGAATGATCAAAAATCAGGAGTACAATTTTTTGATACAAGAGACAAACTAGAAATTCAACGTGCTCAGAAAATAGGTGAAGAATTCAATATTCAATTCGTTTATCTTGGTTCTGGAAATGAATACGATATTGTGAACGAATTAAAAATTAAAAAGCCTACACTAGTTCTTCCAATTGACTTTCCGGAAGCTTATGATGTAAAAAACCCTTATGTTTCACGTCAAATTCCTTTAAGCCAATTGAAGCATTGGGAACTTGCTCCAATGAACCCTTCCATATTAGCTCAAAACAAAATTCCCTTTTCAATTTCATCAAATGGAATTAAAACGAGCGCCGATTTTTGGTCAAATCTTAGAAAAGCCATCGAACTCGGTTTATCAGAAAGTGATGCGTTGAAAGCGCTCACAGTTACACCAGCTGGAATTGCAGGTTTTTCATCTCAATTGGGAACTCTTGAGGAAAACAAATACGCATGTTTCGTTATCTACTCTAAAAATCCACTTACTGAAAAAGCCGAAATTTTAGAGTCATGGTCAATGGGAGAACAAACCATCTTAAAGGCTTCCTCTCCTGAGTCCATCGCAGGAAAATATAATTTACTTATTGACAACCAAAAATTTAAGATTGATATAACAGGTGATCCAGATAAATACAAAGGAAAATTAACATATTCTACAACAGCATCCGAACTTATTAAAGATTCAACAACGAACTTATTTGTTGATCAGATTGGAAATGATGTGACATTTCAATTCAACATTAAGGATTCAAATTGGAATGGAAGTGTGACTTTACAAGGTAAAGCAAACTCCAAACTTGGAATTTTTGAAGGTGATGGATTACTTCCAACTGGAAAATGGGTAAAATGGTCGGCTATTAAACTGGAGAAGGCGAAAGCTGAGAAGGAAGACGTAAAAGCTAACGTTTCAGACACCGCCAAGCACCTTTGGTTTCCAAATATGGCATTTGGTTTAGATTCTCTGGCCAAAAAGGAAAACATCGTTATTAAAAACGCAACGATATGGACAGGTGAAGAAGTAATTCAAAATGGATCAGTTGTCGTTCAAAATGGAAAGATTGCATTCGTGGGAGATGGAAACTTTAAAACACCGACAAACGCGCGTATAATTGATGCAAATGGTAAATATGTTACAAGTGGAATCATCGATGAGCATTCACATATTGCTATTTCAAATGGCGTTAATGAGGGTGGACAAGCCATTTCTGCTGAAGTTAGCATTCGCGATGTAATTAATCCAGATGACATAAATATTTACCGCCAGTTGGCTGGAGGAGTTACTACTTCTCAATTATTGCATGGTTCCGCAAATCCTATTGGTGGGCAATCGGCAATTATCAAGCTAAAATGGGGTGAAACAGCTGAAAACTTGTTATTGGACAATCAGCCTAAATTCATCAAGTTCGCTCTTGGTGAAAATGTGAAACAGTCCAATTGGGGCGATTACAATACCATCCGTTTTCCGCAAACGCGAATGGGTGTTGAGCAATTGTATTACGACGCTTTCTCCCGAGCAAGAGAATACGCTAAGAATAAAAAATCCAATCCAAATAAATACCAAGTCGATTTAGAATTGGAAACGTTATTGGAAATATTGGATGGGAAACGACACATCACCTGTCACTCCTATGTCCAATCAGAAATCAACATGTTGATGCATGTAGCCGATTCAATGGGATTTAAAATAAATACCTTCACGCACATCTTAGAAGGATATAAAGTTGCTGACAAAATGAAAGATCATGGAGCAGGTGGTTCAACATTTTCAGACTGGTGGGCGTACAAATACGAAGTAAACGATGCGATTCCTTATAATGCTGCAATAATGCATAATCAAGGAATTACTGTTGCAATTAATTCAGACGATGCTGAAATGGGTAGACGCTTAAACCAAGAAGCAGCCAAAAGTGTTAAATATGGGAAAATGACGGAATTAGAAGCCTGGAAAATGGTGACTTTAAATCCAGCAAAATTATTGCATATCGACGATAGAACTGGTAGTTTGAAAGTTGGAAAGGATGCGGACATCGTTGTATGGTCTTCCAATCCTCTTTCTATAAATGCAATCGTTGAACAAACTATTGTTGACGGGGCTGTTTATTACGATAAAGACACAGATGCATTGTTGCAACAAAAAAATCAAGCCGAAAAAGCTCGAATCATCTCAAAAATGCTAGATGCAAACTCAACTCCAGATGCGAAAACGCAACCATTTTTCAAACGGAAAAAAGGACATTATCACTGCAATACATTAGGAGAGGAATTATCAACTGAAGAAAATCACCATTAATATGAAAAATAGTTTATCATTCATTCTTATTTCTCTAATTGCTTTCTCGTCATTCGCACAAGAAAAAGTATTACTTGTAAATGGTTTTCTACACGTTGGCAACGGAGAAACGCTACAAAGTGCTTTAATCGGAATTGAAAAAGGAAAAATCACTTTGATTAAAAACTCTTTGGCATATACTGTAGACAAAAACGAATGGGATACGATTATTCAATTGAACGGAAGACATATTTATCCTGGATTTGTTGCACCAAATTCAACCTTAGGAATTACCGAAATTGATGCGGTCCGTGCAACTAGAGATTTTAATGAAGTTGGATCCTTAAACCCACATGTTCGTTCACAAATCGCTTTCAATACGGAATCGAAAGTAATTTCAACTGTCAAAACGAATGGTGTTTTGCTTACACAAGCAACTCCACGAGGTGGAGTTATTTCAGGAATGTCTTCTGTTATGGCACTAGAAGGTTGGAATTGGGAAGACGCAACAGTAAGACAAGATGATGGAATTCATTTAAATTGGCCAGAAAGCATAGACCGAGGAAATCGTTGGGAATCGAATGCGAAAATTGAAAAAAGTAAAACGTACGAAGAGCACAAACGAGAAATTTACTCCTTCTTTGAAATGGCGAAAGCGTACTCTAGCACAGACAAAAACGACAATAAAGATGCGCGATTTGAAGCGATGCGCCAATGTTTCAAAGGAAAACAACGGGTGTATATTCACGCAAACGAAATTCAACAATTGGTCGATATCATCGATTTTTCAAAAGCATTTGATTTGCCATTCCCAGTTATTGTGGGTGGTTATGACGCCTATTTAATTCCACGCAAACTTGCTGATGCGAAGATTCCTGTAATGTTATTGCGCCCACATAGTTTACCAGAGAACGAAAATGATGCCGTTAATTTGCCTTACCAACTTCCGTTTTTATTAAAACAAGGAGGCGTAAAATTCTGCCTTCAAAATGAAGGAGATATGGAGGCTATGAATGCACGAAACATACCTTTCTTAGCGGGAACTGCTATGGCGCATGGTTTAACAGAGGAAGAAGCTATTAGCTCTGTAAGTCTTTGGGCGTGTGAAATTATGGGAATTGGAGAAAATTATGGTAGTATTGAAAAAGGGAAATCGGCTACACTTTTTGTTTCAGATGGAAGCGCACTTGACATGCGAACGAACAACCTGTTTTTAGGAATGATTGATGGGAAATTCATCACATTAAATAATACGCAGAGTGAATTGTTTGAGAAGTATCAAGGGAAATATAAGTAAGACCTTAAGACTAAAAGATACAAGATGTTAAGACTTGTTCTTTTGAACGATTTAATTTTCTCGCGTATTTATACCTGTTTTTAGCGTATAAGTGCTGAATTTTCAAAATTACTTGGACAATTCATTTTTTTTTTTTGCAAATTGGCGGTGTATTTAAAACCCAACTATGAAAAAACTATTCACTACAATTTTCGTGTGCGGTGTCGCATATCTTTCTTTTTCTCAAGACAATACACTCCCCACATCTGGCAACGTAGGAGTCGGAACACTCAATCCAACAGCACGTTTAAATGTAAACGGAAATGTAAAAATTGATTCCTCTTTGGTTATTAATGATTCGTTACGCGTTAACAAAACGATTCGCGTTATGGATAAGGTTTATATTGAAGGAAAAACTGTCATGGGTGATAACGCAGTTGTTAAACAAAATTTCAAAGTTTTAGGAAACACGAATTTCGACGGAAATGCGACAGTTGATGGTAATTTTAAATTACCCAACGCCGAAACACTTTCAACGAGTAACTTCACAAATGGAAGTTTTTCTTTTTTGGTATTAAATGATAACGGTGTAGCCAAAAAGGGAGGTCCTGATGACCTATTAAATGCAATTTACAGCCCCGTTAATAAACAATGTGTTGAAGGTCAACTAATAAATCCTTCATGGAGTAACGGTCCAAACAAAATATATGTAAATTGTCCTCAAGTATTTGTTGGCGTTAATACAATACAGCCTCGATCTTCATTGGATGTACGTGGAACAACTTTTACAGAAAAATTGGCCGTTGGTATACATCCAGACCTAGCGGAAGGAAATGTTCATATTAAAACAGGTTTGGTAAACCCCTTGGCTAAGTTGTTAATTATTGAAAATGACACACGTAAACTTTTATCACTGGACAACGCTGGCCTACTCCTGTCTCTTATACACATCTGACGCTGCCGACGATCTACTCTGTGTAGA
>OLID01000094.1_pt1 | contig 58352 bp, 51 predicted proteins | sample 1609361 | NCBI WGS metagenome assembly OLID01 (sample SAMN05416778, study PRJEB24817) | seawater metagenome | isolation source: Sea water | place: Canada:Atlantic | collected 2013-07
GGGCTCGGAGATGTGTATAAGAGACAGAGTATGGTGATGCGTTTTTGCGCATAATCAATGAGCATGAGCTGGATCTGGTGTAAAATGCGCGCGTTTTTAGCGCCGGATTTACGTTCCGGAGATAGCTCAGGAGAAAAAGGATATGTCAGAAATTCAATCAGGACCGGTTGTTGTCGCGGCTCTGTACCGGTTTGTACGGGTACCGGATTTTGCCGAGTTGCGCGGGCCTTTGCACCGCGTCATGCTCGATAATCAGGTCAAGGGAACCTTGCTGCTTGCGCGTGAAGGTATCAACGGCACCATCGCCGGCTCTCGTCAGGGCATCGACGCCGTCATGGCCTGGCTGCGCGCCGAAGCGCATTTTGGCCCGGTCGAGGCCAAGGAATCCTACACCGATGACAACCCGTTCTATCGCACCAAGGTCAAACTCAAGAATGAGATTGTCACCATGGGCGTGGATGATATCGACCCCTGTCATATCGTGGGCACCTATGTGCCGGCCAAAGACTGGAACGCGCTGATTGCCGATCCGGAAGTGCTGGTCATAGACACCCGCAATCACTACGAATACGAAATCGGTACCTTTGAGCATGCCGTTAACCCGGGCACCGAAGCTTTTCGTGAATTTCCGGAGTTTGTAGAGCGTACTCTCGACCCGGCCAGGCACAAAAAAGTCGCCATGTTCTGCACCGGCGGTATTCGATGTGAAAAATCCACGGCATTTCTGAAACAGCAGGGCTTTGACGAGGTATACCACCTGCAGGGTGGCATCCTGAAATATCTGGAAGAGGTGCCCGAGGAAGAGTCTCTGTGGCGCGGGGAATGTTTTGTGTTCGACAACCGTGTCACCGTCAACCACCAGCTTGAACGCGGTTCCTATGATCAGTGCCATGCCTGTCGCATGCCGATTACTGAAGAGGAAAAACGCTCGGAGTTTTTCCGCCCTGGCGTCAGCTGTCCGCATTGCTATGATCGCCACAGTCAGGAACAGATTCAGCGTTACGCCGAACGCGAACGGCAGATGCAGCTGGCGCGGGAGCGCGGTGAAAGCCATATCGGGGAGCCGATGTCGGTCATCATCAAGCGCCGACGACAGGAGAAGATTGCCGCGAAAGAGGAACAAAGAAAGGCAGGCTAATCCCGCAGTAATTCAAATCTCGCTACGGTGCGCCCGTCAACCGTGACCTGCTCGGTAAACATGCTCAGCGGGCGCACCCACAGGCCGCGCTCGCCATATTGCGGCCGGTAGACCACCAGCAGCTCTTCCGTCTCGCTGTGTCTGGCGACGCCGATGACGTCGTATAGCGGGCCTTTATAGTGGCGGTACACCCCTGGCTTGATGTCATGCATGGTGATCTTCCTGTCCTCGGTTTGGCAAATCGGGGCGAAGTGAAATGGAACATAGTGAAATGGGGCGTAGTCTATTACACTCGCTGCTAGAATCAATACAGTGATGAAGGGAGACAAATCCATGCGTGTACACAAGCGCGCACAACGATTGACCGCCTATGCCGCGATATGTCTGATGGCGGTGGCCTGCGCGAGTAACAGGACACCGTCGAAACAGGTCCTGATTCAGGGTGCCTGGCAGGCAGAGTTCGAAGGACAGGCCATAACGCTGGAGTACAGTGTGGAAGAAGTCACGGTGCGCGAATTCGGCATCAGCTTCCCGTATGAGTGGGTCGATGACGATCACATTCGCCTAAACGCCATGGGTCAGGAAGTGGTCAGCCATGTTGAATTTGAAGGCACAGATATCATGCGGCAGACGACTGAAGGTGATACGCAGGCCATGCGACGGGTGCCGTGACGCCGGATGCTGGGCGGTTTTCGTGATCATCGTCCGGAGCCTGGAAACAAAAAAGTCGCCATTTGGCGACTTTTTTGTTTCCAGCGTTGTCAGTCTGACATCATGCTGAGGGGCCCGGATCCTGCGGACCTATTTCGCACAGTTCGATTTGCGTTCGCAGGGTAAACTCACCGTCCGGTGTGGCGACGCTGGTAGGCTGATACGTCGTGACACCCTGCTTGAATTCGCCTGGTGCGGGTTCATCCGCGAAATATTCGCCTACTATCTGATCATCAACCCCGGTACGCAGGATCGATATATTTACATACGTCAACGTGGAGAGTAACGAGTTATCCGTGATTGTAACGGACGGCGCGATCAAGCTGCCCGTTCGACCGCTGGGCGCAGTTACTGCAAACGTGGTAAATACGCCGCTCGTCAGCTCAATCGTCGCCGAATCAGGCACGACGGCCGAAGAGAAATCCGCGCTCACTTCGGCGAGCTCACAAACCTGTGGTTCGGGCTCGGGATCGGGATCCTCGCACTCGGGAACAACACCAAAGTAGGTGGCCCAGCTGCCTTTCTTGGTAAACCGGGTTTCACCGGCCCATGCTGATTCCTGCTGTCCGCCGTTGGCAACTTCACCATGAGCGGCGACCAGGAGGGCATAGTCTTCGGTGCACAACAGGTCGGCATTCACATTCAGGTCAGACACCGGAATTTCGAAGGTGTACATGTCCACGCCGTTCACATCGGCATTGAACGGGAACTGACCTGGGATCGGGCTGCCTTTGTGTGTTGTTGGCGCGCTGGCCAATGTGTCACCTATCCACAGGTGGGGGTTGGACAATGTCCACCCGCCTTCCATGATGTAGTCAACAAACACGGTATCGCCGATGATGGTCAGGCAAACACTACCCGCCACTGTGTGCTGACCGGCATAGTAGACGGCGCAATTACCCTCGATGACCGGATCCACCGGATGGTCGGGATATCCCGGGCCTTTGCCGGATTTACCGGATTTACCGGACTTATCTGATTTGCCCCACTTACCGGATTTCTTGGACTTGTCAGACTTGTCGGATTTGCCCCATTTGCCGGACTTCTTGGACTTGTCGGACTTGTCAGATTTTCCGGATTTTCCGGACTTGTCTGATTTGCCCCACTTTCCCGACTTGTCGGACTTGTCTGATTTGCTGTAGCTGCTGCTGTCTGACGTATTCGACCAGCCGCCCCAGCTCCAGCCACCCCAGGTGGCATAGGCCGCGGAGCCGCTGAACAGCACCAGGCTGACCACAGTGAGAGTGATGGCGAGTCTGGCGATTATTGAATTGCGCATGTTGCTGTCCTTTTTCTTGGGTCTTTATTCTTACAGTCTTGATGTCCGGAGCATAAACCCGGTTCCGGCTCGAGAAAGCATGTCGCCCCTGATAATGCCGCCTTGATAGTATCGACTTGATAGTATCGAGAGTCAGGGCAATTCTGATTAGGTAATTCTACGCCGGACAAGGGAATAATCCAGTGTGCAAAGCGCCCAATTAGGGTAAAAAACGGGTTGAATTCAATGTCCTTTGTCAGTTTCAGGTGCTTTTCAGGGTCTCTCACTTCAAATATGAATCTATTCAATTTCACCGGGCGCATCTATCGACTCGTGCTGTGAGGCTGGGGTATGCTTGCGGCTCGGTGATTTTCAGACCTACAGGAACACTGCTGAAACATGAAGCAAGAGGACCCAACAGCGTATACCAAGGCTCCGGGCGACCGTTTGACCCACGCTGCCGGCAAGCAGCTGGCCATCTACGCTCTAGCCGCCGTGGCACTGCTGGTGGCCGTCATGTTCGTGCTAAATGCGCTGGCAGGCCTGACCAGCAGCGCGGCCGGCATGTCGAGCATGGCTGTGGATGTGGAAAACAACACCATCACCTCCTATCTGCGTGAAGAACCGCCGCAGATGGACAGCATGCGTGCCAGTGACGCGGTCAGCGCCATTGTCATGTACCACGTCATGGAAGGATTGCTGCGCTTTGATGCCGATGGCGAGCTGGTGGGTGGCGTGGCGGAGCGCTGGGAGCAGGACGGCACCAACGTCACCTTCTGGTTGCGTGATAACGCCCGCTGGAGCAATGGTGAACCGGTCACCGCCCACGATTTCGAATTCGCCTGGAAACATCTGCTGTCACCCTCGGTCGGCTCTCAATACGCCTTCATTCTTTATCCCATCCTCAATGCCGAAAAGGCCAACAATGGCGAGGTTTCCACCGACGAGGTGGGGGTGGAAGCCATTGACGATTTTACTTTGCAAGTCACGCTGGAAACGCCAATCGCCTATTTCGACCAGATGGTCGGCTATGTCACCTATCTGCCGGTGAACGAGGAATTCTATCACCAGACCGCCGGCCGTTATGGCGCCGATGCTGATCAGATGATCTACAACGGTCCTTTCATGATGACCAGCTGGGTACACGGTGCCAGTATGCAGTTGGTCAAGAACCCGTATTACTGGGATGCCGACCGCATCAAGCTGGACGGTATCAATTTTGCCCACATGACGTCGGACTCCAATACCCTGCTCAATCTGTTCAAGGACGGCCAGATCGCCATCGCCGACCTCACCGCAGAGATGCTGGACGAGGCCATGTTACGCAACTGGTCGCTCAATCAGTTCATGGAAGGCACTGTTTTTTATACCGAATTCAACCACCGGCCGGAACGTTTGACCTCTAACTACAACCTGCGCAAGGCCCTGAGCCTGGTGCATGACTCCAGCGAACTGGTTAACCGTGTGATCAAGTTGCCGGGCTATCTGCCTGGTGAAAGCCTGTTCCCGAACTGGATTCAGGGTGTGGAGGGGCCGTTCCGCGAGGAATACCCGGTGCCGAATTCACCGCCGGATGTAGAGCTGGCGCGGGAACACCTGGCGCTGGCGCTGGAAGAGCTGGGTCTGGAGGAGTTGCCGCCCCTGGTGTTTCTGTCCAGTGAGACGCCGGTTGCCAGAATCCAGGCAGAGTACTATCAGGAGGTGTTCCGCCGCGATCTGGGCATTGAACTGCTGATTGATGCGCAGATTTTCCGGCAGCGACTGCAAAAAATGACCGACGGCGAATTTGACCTGGTCGGCGCCGGCTGGGGCCCCGACTACAACGATCCGCTGACCTTCGCTGACCTGTTTGCTTCGTGGAACCTGAACAACCGTGGCCGCTACAGTAATCCGGCGCTGGATGCCCAGGTACGCATCGCGCAAACCTCGCTGGACCGAAAAGAGCGCCTGGACGCCTTCGGCGAGATCCAGCGCATTCTGCTGGAAGATGTGGTGATCATGCCCGATTACGAACGCGGCTACGTCTATGTTACTGATCCGCAGGTGCGCGGTATCGTGCGGCATGTATTTGGTTCGGAAACCGACTTCACCCATGCCTGGATCGAGCCCGGAGAATAATCTGCGATGTGGTGGTATACCTGTAAACGATTGCTTCAGGGGCTGGTAACTGTCTGGTTTATTGCCACCGCCACCTTTATCGGCATGCACAATGTCCCCGGTGATCCGCTGTCCGGCGAACGTGCCACCAATGCCGCCATTCGCGCCAATCTGGAGGCGCGTTACGGACTCGACAGGCCTGTCACCGAACAGTACTTCATTTACATGGGCAATATGTTGCGCGGCGATTTTGGTATTTCCTATACGCAGCAGAACCGTGAAGTGAACGACATCATCCGCGAGCACTTCCCGGTCTCTGCCACGCTGGGTATTCTGGCGGTCATGTTCGCGGCGCTGGGCGGCATTCTATGGGGCGCGCTGACCGCCCTGTATCGCAACCGCCTGCCCGATTACATCATCATGTTTCTGGTCATTCTGGGCATCTCGGTACCCAGTTTTGTGTTTGCCGCCCTGGGGCAACTGGGACTGGTCAATCTCAACTCGCTGACCGGTGTGTCGATATTGCCGGTGGCCGGCTGGGGTACGGTGTCGCATATGCTGCTGCCGGCGATGGTGCTGGGGTTGGGCACCATGGCCTATATGACACGCCTGATGCGCTCCTCCATGCTCGAAGTCATGAGCTCCGACTATATCCGTACCGCCAGGGCCAAAGGCCTGTCGCCCACCCGTATCTTTACCCGCCATCAGCTACGCAATGCAGTGCTGCCGGTGATCACCGTGCTGGGGCCGGCTATCGCGGCGATTACGACCGGTGGGTTTGTTGTTGAGCTGGTGTTCGCCATTCCCGGGCTGGGCCGTTATTTTGTGCAGGCGGTGCAACAGCTTGATTATACCGTGATCATGGGTACGACCGTCTTTTATGGCGCGTTTCTGGTGTTCATGGTGATCCTGGTCGATCTGGTGTACGGCTGGATTGATCCACGCGTCCGGCTGCAGTGATGCGGATACCAAACAGGGTGAAGTATGGAAAATAATCCGATCATTCGTCGACTGCGTCCCGCAGACTTTGAAACGCTGACCGGGCGCTCTTCGGCGCCCGCCCTGGTGCGTCCGTCACGCTCCTACTGGCAGGATGCCTGGGGCCGGCTGAAGGCGAACAAACGCGCCATCGTCTCGCTGTTCATTATCATTGGCTTACTGGTTTTCACCTTTATTGGCCCGCTGGTGTGGCGGGTCAATCCGTCGCTGCAGGATATTGACCAGATCAGTATCGCGCCGGGCGCCGACCGCCGCGCGGTGATCGTTGAGCCCTTTGTAGCCTGGGACGGTATCAGTGGTATTACCAGTAGCGAAGATGCTGACCTGTGGCTGGCCGAAGCTCCCACCACCCAGAGTGTCAGGCTTAAATGGCGCACCGTGCCCGGGGCCGAGGGTTACCGCATTTATCGCAACATCTATGAGCCGCAGGATGAATTCAGCCTGGGCTTACCGCTGATCACCATCAACAACGCGAATTTGAACTACTACGAAGACCGGCTGGATCTGTCGCCACAGACCTATTACTACTCGGTGGCGGAGATCAATGATCTGGGCCAGCTGACCGGGGACTACGAAACGGTCAGCGCCGACGTGCAACGGGTGATTACCGTGCATGAAGCAAGCCAACGCAATCTGGTGGATGATCCTTCAACGCTGCGTCCCGGTGATGATGTGCTGCTGTCCTGGCATCCGCTGGGAACCGACTATCTGGGCCGGGACATGCTGGCCCGTCTCATGGCAGGGGCGCGGGTGTCACTGTTTATTGGTTTGCTGGCGCCGCTGTTTTTTGTCGCCTTTGGTGTGCTGTATGGCGCCACCTCTGGCTTTGTCGGCGGCCGCGTTGATGCCATGATGATGCGTTTTGCCGATTTTGTGGTGGCGTTGCCGTTCCTGCTGTTCATGATTCTTTTCCAGGTGGTATTCGGTATCGGGCCGGGGGAAAGCGGCATCCTGCCCATGCTGGTCGCCCTCATTATTCTGTCCTGGCCGGCCACTGCGCGCCTGGTGCGTGGGCAGATCCTGCAGATTCGCGAAGAAGCCTATGTCAGTGCTGCGCGGCTGCTCGGTGCATCCAGCCAATACCTGATCCTGCGCCACATGATCCCCAATACGCTGGGTGTGATTCTGGTGACCCTGACCTTCGCTGTACCAGCGGCGATTTTTACCGAAGCCTTTCTGTCGTTTATCGGCATGGGCGTGGCGCCACCCACGGCCAGTTGGGGCAGCATGTGTAACGAGGGCCTGAAAACCATGCTGACCCATCCGCACGAGCTGATTTTCCCTGCTGTGATGATCAGTATCACGGTACTGGCGTTCAATCTGCTGGGTGACGGTCTGCGTGATGCCCTGGATGCCAAGATGAGGAGCACCGAATGAGCGCCCACTCAAACAAAGACCATTTGTTGAGCGTTGACAACCTGCATGTGGAATTTGCCACTTACGGCGGCATTGTGCAGGCGGTGCGTGGTGTCAGTTTCAGTGTGGAAGCAGGGCAGACACTGGCGATTGTCGGTGAATCCGGTTGTGGCAAATCAGTATCCATGCAGGCGGTGATGGGGCTGATCCCGATGCCGCCGGGCCGGATCCGACAGGGCACGGCGAAACTGCGGGGACAGGATTTTCTGGGCAAGACCCACATCGATGGCAAGGCCATCTGCGGCGATGAAATCGGCATGATTTTTCAGGACCCGATGTCGTCACTGAACCCCACCATGCGCATTGGTGACCAGATTGCCGAGACCCTGGAAGTGCATCGGGGATACTCGCGCACCAAGGCATTTGCCCGCGCTGTCGAGTTGCTGGAAATGGTAAAAATCCCCGAAGCCGGCAAACGCGCGAGGCAGTATCCGTTTGAGTTCTCCGGCGGCATGTTGCAACGCGCCATGATTGCCATGGCTATTGCCTGCAAGCCTGCGGTGCTGATCGCTGACGAACCCACGACTGCGCTGGATGTCACTATTCAGGCGCAAATTCTGGACCTGCTCAAGGATATCCAGCAGGAGACCGGCATGGCGATCATCCTGATCACCCATGATCTGGCCGTAGTGGCGCGCATGGCCGACAAGGTCGCTGTCATGTACGCCGGACAGATCGTTGAATCCGCCAGTGTCGATGACCTGTTTTACAAGTCTGCACATCCCTACACACTGGGTCTGAAACTCGCCATGCCCAGCAACAGGTCGGATGCGGCGCACCAGTTGCAACCCATTCCCGGCAGTCCGCCGGACCTGTTCTCACCGCCGGCAGGCTGCGCCTATTGTGCACGCTGCCCGTGGGCGATGCAGGTGTGCCAGGGCGACAATCCGCCGCCGTTTGTGATCGGCGATGGTCATTATGCGCGCTGCTGGTTGCAGCACCCGCAATCGGAACGTGACATTGACGGTTTATACCGTGCCGTGACTGTCCAGGGAGCGGGCGCATGAGCGAACTGGTCAAACTCGACAAACTCACCAAGTATTTTGATCTGGGCCGCGGTCAGCGGGTGCATGCTGTGGATGGCATCAGCTTCAGTATCCAGGAAGGCGAGACCCTTGGGCTGGTGGGCGAAAGCGGTTCAGGCAAATCCACACTTGGTAAAACCCTGCTTGGCCTGCATGACAAGACATCCGGCACCCTGACCTACCGCGGTGAGGTGCTTCCCGCCCGGTATCGATCGGCTGACTTCCAGCGGCTGGCGCACAAGATGCAGATGATTTTCCAGGATCCGTACTCGTCGCTGAATCCGCGCATGACGGTGGGAGAGATCATCGCTGAAGGTTTGCGCGGCAAGCCGATGACCGGCGCTCAGAAACAGGCGCTGGTCAGTGATTGGCTGGAGCGGGTAGGGCTCAACGCGGCGCACGCATCGCGTTACCCGCATGAGTTTTCCGGCGGCCAGCGCCAGCGTATCGGCATTGCCCGTGCGCTGATCATGGAGCCGGAGTTTGTGGTCTGTGACGAACCGATTTCGGCCCTGGATGTGTCGGTGCAGGCGCAGGTGGTCAATCTGCTGAATGATCTTAAAACCTCCATGGGCCTGACCATGCTGTTTATTGCCCATGACCTGTCCATGGTGCGCTATATCAGCGACCGCATGGCGGTCATGTATCTGGGCTCTCTGGTCGAGCTGGGGCAGGCCAGTGAGGTCTATTTTGATCCACGCCACCCCTATACCGAAGTCCTGATTGCGTCCAATCCGGAGCCGGACCCGGCCACCGAACGACAACGCGCCTCCACCGCCATCCAGGGCGAAATCCCCAGCCCGGTGAATGTACCGGCGGGCTGCCGCTTTGCCGGTCGCTGCCCCAAAGTGATGCAAGTGTGTCATCAGCAGACCCCGCAACTGATCCCGCTGATCGATGAGAACAGGCTGGTCGCGTGTCACCTGTACAGCCAGTAAGCCGGACTGGCGTGCAGCGCGGCATGGACACGGGCGATAAAATTTACTACATTCGGTAATCAGGAGCGCCCGGGTCGGGCCTCTGGCAGTGACGCCACCCAGATTTTACCCATAGGTAGGGATGATGTACTCAGTTGCTGCCCAAGAACAAGCCATTGATGCGTGACTATTTTCTTCGTCGATTACTGCTGATTCCTCCGACTCTGATTGGGGTTACCATCATCGTGTTTATGATCACACGACTGGTGCCAGGTGGACCGCTTGAGCGTGCCATCATGGAGTCCCAGCAGATGAGCCTGACCAGCGGCAGTGCCATGCAGGCAGGTCAGGGCATGGCGCTGTCGCAGTCCCAGCTTGACCGCTTGCGCGAGTATTACGGTTTCGACAAACCTGTGCTGGTCAGTTACTTCGACTGGATGGGCAAAGTGCTGACCGGTGATCTGGGTACCTCTTACCGCTACGGCCAGCCGGTTACCGAGGTGATCAGCAGCCGGTTTCCGGTGTCGCTCTATTACGGCCTGATCACATTGGTGATTACCTACCTGGTTTGTATTCCGCTAGGCATATTAAAGGCCATCAAGCATCGAACGGTGGTTGATAATGTCACCTCGATTCTGATTTTTGTAGGTTACGCAATACCCGGCTACGCGCTGGGGTCTCTGTTGTTATTGTATTTTGCCGTCAATCTTGAGTGGTTGCCCATGGGCGGTTTTGTCAGCATGCAGTTCGCCGAGAAGAACCTGTGGGGGCAGATCGCCGATCTGGCTCAGCATTCGATATTGCCCCTGATCTGCTATCTGGTTGGCAGTTTCGCGCTGGTGACCCTGCTACTGAAAAACCATCTGATGGATAACCTGGCCGCAGACTATATCCGCACCGCAATCGCCAAGGGTGTATCGTTCCGTCGTGCGGTGACCGGTCATGCCATGCGCAATTCGCTGATACCGATAGCCACTACATTCGGCCAGAATATTACCCTGCTGGTCTCCGGTTCGTTTCTGATTGAAACTGTCTTTGATATCGACGGTTTTGGTCTGCTCGGACTTAATGCGATTCTCGATCGCGACTACCCTGTGGTCATGGGTGTGGTGTTGCTGGCCAGCGTATTATTGCTGATCGGCAATATCATTTCCGACATTCTGGTCGCGCTGGTTGATCCACGCATACGTTTCAACTAGGACAGACGATGCTGGCACTGAATCCGGAAACACTTAAAAAGCTACGTCGCTTTCGCCAGATCAAGCGAGGTTACTACAGCTTTCTGGCGCTGATGTTTCTGGTTTTTCTGTTCGTCATCGGCGAGCTGCTGATCAACAACCGGGCCTTGATAGTCAGCTACGAAGGCGAACTGTATTTCCCGACCTACACGGCCTTCCATCCGGGCACGGATTTCGGTCTGCCATATTCCTATGAAACCAATTACCGCGAACTAAAGGCCCGCTTTGCAGAGCAGGGCAGCGACAACTGGGTGCTGCTGCCGTTGGTACCCTACAGCGCCAACGAAAACCATTCCACCACGGGCATTTTTCGACCCGAGCCACCGTCGCCGGAGTATCAGCATTATCTGGGCACTGACACTACCAGTCGGGATATTCTGGCGCGCCTGTTCTACGGCACCCGCACCGCTCTGTTCTTTGCTATCGCGTTTACGGCTGCCGTGTATTTTATCGGTATCGCCATCGGCGCCGCGATGGGTTACTTCGGTGGCATGTTTGATCTGCTGTTTCAGCGCGTCATTGAAATCTGGAGTAATGTGCCCTTCCTGTATATGGTCATTATCATCTTTTCCGTGATTCCGGATACATTCTCGATATTCTTTCGCATCATGGTGCTGCTGTCAGTGATGGTTCTGTTTTCCTGGACCTCGATGACCTACTTTATGCGTACCGAGACCTATAAACAGAAGGCGCGTGACTACGTCGCATCGGCGCGTATCATCGGGGCGTCCAATACGCGCATTATTTTCAGGCATATTTTGCCCAATGTGCTGGCGACGCTGGTGACCTTTATGCCGTTCACCGTCATTGCGGCCATTACCGCCATCACGGCGCTGGATTTTCTGGGTTTCGGCCTGCCGCCGCCCACGCCCAGCCTGGGTGAATTGTTGAAGCAGGGCACCAGCAATTTGCGGACGGCACCCTGGATTGTGATGTCGGCGTTCGGCACCCTGGTGGTGCTGTTGACGCTGGTGACGTTCATCGGTGAAGCGATCCGTGAATCGTTTGACCCGAAAAAATTTACTGTCTACAAATAAATTGTCGGAGGATATTGAGATGAGCAGACTGTGGCGTACCGGCCTGGCCGGAGTGGTACTGGCAGGTTTTCTGACGGCCTGTGGCGGTGGTTCCGAGGAAGCACAGGTGCGCGACAATACCCAGGAAGTGCTGGACTACTATGCCGCGCACCCGGAGCTGTTTCAATTCAGGACCCCGGCAGATCTGCCCGCCGATCTGGCATGGGAAGACGGCATGGATCTGCCTGATCTGGGGTCGCCGGACGCGCAAAAAGGCGGCACGCAATACGGTTCGATTCCGGACTACCCCCGGACCTTGCGTACCGTCGGACCGGACTCCAACGGAGCCTTCCGCCCCTGGTTGCTGGACGATGTCACGCTACCGCTGGCACATCTGCACCCGGATCGCGAGTTCGAATTTTATCCCGCGCTTGCTACTGAGTGGGCGGTCGATGAAGACACCGCGACCGTCTATGCCCGCCTGGATCCCGATGCCACCTGGTCCGACGGTGTGCCAATCACCACTGATGACTTCATGTTCATGTTTTTCTTCCATCGCTCGGAATACATCGTAGCGCCCTGGTATAACAACTACTACGACACCACGTTCAGCAATATCACCAAATACGACGATCACACCTTGTCGGTGACCATGAAGACCAACAAGCCGGATTTCCGTTACCATATTCTTGATCTGCGCCCTGAGCCGCAGCACCACTACAAAGAGCTCGGCGACGACTTTGTTGAACGCTACCAGTGGCGCTTTACCCCGACTACCGGCCCCTATGTCATCGAGGAAGGTGATCTGGTGCAGGGACGCTCGGTCACGCTGACCCGTCTGGACAACTGGTGGGCCAAAGATAAAAAATTCTTCCGTAATCGCTACAACGTGGATCGCGTGGTGTTGAATGTGATTCGTGACACCAACAATGTGTTCGAGTCATTCAAGCGTGGCGACATTGACCAGTTTGGTCTGAACCTGGCTGAGCACTGGTACGAAAAGCTGCCCAATGATGACCCTGATGTTGCCAACGGCTATATTCACAAGTCCGTGTTTTACAATCAGCGGCCGCGGCCCAACTATGGCCTGTGGATGAACACATCACGTCCCTTGTTGGACAATCAGGATGTGAGAACGGGGCTGCAATATGCGACCAACTGGGACCTGGTGATTGAAAGCTTTTTCCGCGGAGACTTTAGTCGCATGAATACGACCAGTGATGGTTATGGTGAATTTTCCCATCCTGACCTGCGGGCCAGACCGTTTGACATCGATATGGCACAGCAACACTTTGCTGCGGCCGGATTTGCCAACAGGGGGCCAGACGGCATTCTGGTCAATGAGCAGGGGCAGCGGCTGGCGTTTACCATCACCACGGGTTATGAGAGCCTGCGCGATATCCTGACCATTCTGCGCGAAGAGGCGGCCAAAGCCGGTGTTGAGTACCGGATTGAAGTGCTGGACCAGACTGCATCCTGGCAGAAAGTGCAGGAAAAGCAGCACGATATAGGGTTTGTGGCGCTGGGTGTCGGTGTGGAGATGTACCCTCGTTTCTGGGATACCATGCACTCTGACAATGCCTATGATGACGCATTTCTGGATGATGGCAGTATCAATCCGGAGCGGCAATTGAAAGTTCAGACCAACAACATGGAGTCGCTGGCAAATTTTGAGCTCGACCAGATGATTGATGTGTACACAGAATCCAGCGACGCTGAGGAGATGCTGGCACTGTCACATCAGATGCTGGAGTTCCATCACAATTACGCGTCCTTTGTGCCCGGCTTTGTGCAGGATTTCTATCGTATCGGCTATTGGCGCTGGGTCAAATATCCGGAATTTTTTAACCATCGCACACCGTCACTGGCCACCGAACTGCATGTGCACTGGATAGACACGGAATTGAAAGAACAGACCTTGGCTGCCCGCGCTGCCGGTGAAACCTTCGAGCCACAGATTCGTGTGTTCGATCAGTACCGCGTGCAGTGATATCCATGCTTGAGCCGATCCTGCAGCTGGAAAATCTGGTCACCGAGTTCGACACTGATGAGGGTCGGGTGCGCGCCGTTGACGATGTCAGCTTTTCGGTCAATGCCGGGGAAACGCTGGGTATTGTCGGCGAGTCCGGGTGCGGTAAAAGTGTCACCGCGCAATCCATCATGAGGCTGTTGCCGCAGCCCATGGGGCAGATTGTGTCTGGCCATATCCGGTTTCAGGGGCACGACCTTGCCAGCGTGTCGCTGGAGCAGATGCGCACCATCAGGGGGGCGCAGATTGGCATGGTGTTTCAGGAGCCGATGACGGCGCTGAACCCGGTGCACACTATCGGCCGGCAACTGGCTGAGGTGTTGTTACTGCATAAAAAAATCAGCAAGCGGGAGGCGCTGCGACAATCCGTCGAGATGCTGGACAAAGTGGGCATACCGGCCCCGGATATCCGTCTGGGTGAGTATCCGCACCAGCTCTCCGGTGGCATGCGCCAGCGGGTGGTCATTGCCATGGCCCTGGCGTGCCAGCCCAAGCTGTTGATTGCCGACGAGCCCACGACGGCGCTGGATGTCACCATTCAGGCGCAGATTCTGGAACTGATCAAAGACCTGCAGCGGGACATGGGCATGGCGGTGATACTCATTACCCATGACCTGGGTGTGATCGCCGAAACCTCACAACAAGTCGTGGTCATGTACGCTGGCAAGGTGGCAGAGCAGGGCTCGGTATACGATGTCTTTGACCATCCGACTCACCCCTATACCCGTGGCTTGCTGGCATCCATCCCGCGACTGAACACGACCCCCAAATCCGCACTCACCGTCATTCCCGGCATGGTGCCGGGATTGCTTGATCTGCCAGCGGGCTGTCGGTTTGCCAACCGTTGTCATTACTGTGTTGACAGTTGCACTGTCGCCTCGCCGCCGCCGGAGCAGGTCAGTGTCGGACACAGTGTCAGTTGTTATCGCTGGCATGATCTGCCGGAGGTGCCGGCATGACCGTTGATACGCAGACGCCGATTCTTGAGGTGCGGGATCTGAAAATGCACTTTCCGGTCAAGGAAGGCGTGTTCATGCGCACCGGCAAATACAACAAGGCTGTGGACGGGGTCAGTTTCTCGATCAAGCCCGGGGAAACGCTGGGGCTTGTCGGCGAATCGGGGTGCGGCAAATCAACCCTGGGACGCTGCATCGCCCGTCTGTATCAACCCACCAGTGGCGAGATCCTGTTCCGGGGTCAGGACATCAGTCGTTTGTCGCGCAAACAGCTGATGCCGTTCCGGCGCGACATACAAATGATCTTTCAGGACCCGATGGAGTCGCTGAATTCGCGGCATACTGTCGGCGATATCATTGAAGAACCGCTGTTGGTGCAAGGTGTCGGCAATCGCGCAGGGCGCCAACGTCGGGTGCTTGAATTGCTGGATCTGGTGGGCCTGCCGGCACGGTCGGTGAGCCGCTATCCATTCGAGTTCTCCGGCGGTCAACGACAGCGCATCGGCATTGCCCGCGCCATCGCGCTCAACCCTGGGCTGATCATCTGCGATGAGCCGGTGTCAGCGCTGGATGTGTCGATTCAAAGCCAGATCCTTAACCTGCTGATTGATCTGCAGCGGGAACTGAATCTGTCCTACCTGTTTATTGCCCATGATCTTGCCGTTGTAAAGCATATCTCGGATCGTATCGCGATCATGTATCTGGGCAGGATTGCTGAGATCGGACCGGGTGAGGCAGTGTACGGGACGCCCAATCATCCTTACACGCAGTCACTGATCTCGGCCATTCCGGTGCCCGACCCGCACCAAAGGGCCAACCGTGTTGTGCTCAGTGGTGATGTGCCCTCACCGATTGATCCGCCATCAGGGTGCAGCTTCCACACCCGCTGTCCGCGCGCGACTGACATATGCCGCGAACAGGCGCCACCGCTGGCCCTGCACGGTGCCGGTGTAGCCCAGACGACAGCAGCCTGTCATCATATCTGAGCAATCTTCAGATATAAGTGACAAGACCACTGCTCGAGGGCTGTCGACGGGTTGTTTTCGTCCCCGAATCTGTTTTAAGATGGGCCTCCCCAACGAGGAAGAATAATTATGAAGTCCCTGCAATACTTTTCCAGGTCCCTGGCCTCAGCGCCTCTGGCCGCAGCAGCGGTAATTTTTGCCGTGCTGAGCTCTCCTTTGAGTGCACAATCCCTGCAAGAGCAGTTTAATCAGGCCAATAACCAGCTTGAGCAACTGACAGTGGCCAACGCCCAACTGCGTAACCGTATTGCGCTGCAGGAAGAACTGATCGTGGAGATGGCAGACTCCATTGAATATGCTGCCATGATTGCCAATGAAGAAACATCGCCGCTGAACGACCTGATTGAGCGCATGATGTCCGAGATAGAGGAGTTCGTTGAGTCCGACCTGCCTTTCGATCTGGAAGAGCGTCGTGAAGCTGTTGCCCGGATCCGGGGCCTGGTTGACAATCCAAATGCGCCACTGTCGCAGAAACTGTCTCTGTTGATAGGCCTGTATCAGGCGGAAGGCGGCTACGGTCGAACACTGGACACCTACGAAGCCACCATGGAAGTGGATGGTGTCGAGCAGGAAGTCACCATGACCCGTATCGGTCGACTCATGCTTGCCTATCAGACAGAAGATCGCACCACCACGGCAGTATGGGACAAGACCACGGATTCCTGGGTAGAATTGCCTGCCGGTGAGTACCGCTCGGCAATCACCACTGCTACCAATGTGGCCAGCAGTCTGACAGCGCCCGAGTTGCTCGATATCCCCGTGCCACCGCCGGTGCCGGCGCAGTAAATAGCTCTTCGTGCTCTATGCACACGGAGTCGGCCTGCATCTGTTCCTGTCACACACCAGACTGGTGGAAATGACAACAGATGCAAGCCGATAACCACGCAAAGTCCTCTGACCCATTCTATACATTGACACCGGACGCTGTTTGTCAGCGCCTGGGGCTCGATGCTGCCGCGTCCGATAGCGGACTGACTGCCGACGAGGCCCGTCGGCGCCTGCAGTTCAACGGCCCCAACCGGCTACCGGTCGCCCGCCCGGTATCAGCCGCCAGACGTTTCCTTCGTCAATTCAACAATCTGCTGATCATCGTATTGATGCTGGCCGCCATGGTAACTGCAGCGCTTGGCCATGCTGTGGACACCGTGGTCATTCTGGCGGTGGTGATTGCCAATACACTATTGGGATTCGTGCAGGAAGGTCGTGCGGAAAAAGCCATTGCCGCTGTTCATCAGATGCTGGCACCGGAAGCGTCTGTTCTGCGTGATGGTGAACGGCAGAGCATACCCGCGAGTGACCTGGTCCCGGGTGATCTCGTGTTGCTGGAGGCGGGCGACAAAGTGCCTGCCGATCTGCGCTTACTGGTCGCCAACAGCTTGTCGATCCAGGAAGCCGTATTGACAGGAGAGTCGCTGGCCTCGGAGAAACAGACGGAGGCTGTGGCCGCAGGTCTGCCACTGGGCGACCGCTCCTGTATGGCATTCAGCGGCACGCTGGTCGCCACCGGCCAGGGTCGCGGGCTCGTTGTCGCCACCGCCATCGACACCGAACTGGGTCGCATCAGCGATCTGCTGACGGCGGTCGAGCCCCTGAGCACGCCGTTGCTGCGACAAATCAGTGTGTTTTCCAGGTGGCTGACCGCCTTTATTCTGGTGATGGCCTGTGTCATTTTTGCCATCGGGTATCTGGTGCGCGGGCTGCCTTTTGATGAGCTGTTTATTGTTGTGGTCGGTCTGTCGGTGGCCTCCATTCCTGAAGGGTTGCCGGCCGTACTCACGGTTGCCATGGCCATCGGCGTACAGGCCATGGCCCGCCGCCACGCTATCGTCAGGCGGTTACCGGTCATCGAAGCCCTGGGGTCGGTGTCAGTCATCTGCACCGATAAAACCGGCACGCTGACACGTAATGAAATGATGGTTGCCTCAGTGGCGGTGGCCGAGTCCCTGTACGTGGTCGAAGGCGATGGTTACCAGCCAACTGGCGCCATCATGCCTTCGCAAGGCAATAACCAGGCTAAGGTGGCTGGTGACCAGGCGCTGATGATGTTGGCGCGTGTCGCCCTGTTGTGCAATGACGCCGTGCTGAGTGAACAGGACGGCGACTGGCAGGTGCAGGGCGATCCCATGGAAGGCGCATTACTGGCACTGGCCGGCAAGGCGGGCCTGGACAGTGCTGCGGAAAGCAGCCGCTGGCCGCGCATTGATGCACGGCCCTTTGATGCCCGTCACCGCTATATGGCAACTGTGCACGACTGCCCGGCTGACGCGGGTGACTGCCGCCGGCTGGTGCTGGTCAAGGGTGCGCCCGAGCGCCTGCTGGACATGTGTCAGCGCCAGATGCTGGCCGACGGCAGCAGCGCCGAGCTTGATGCCGAGGGCTGGCATGTGCGCGCGGATCAACTGGCTGCCCAGGGGCAGCGAGTGCTGGCATTTGCCATACGTCGGCTGCCTGACAATCACGCAAGCCCCGGTGACATCAATGTCGAAGAGGAACTGGTGCTAGTGGGCCTCACCGGACTGATGGATCCACCCCGCCCGGAAGCCATCGCCGCCGTGGCGCAATGCCAGCAGGCCGGTATCGCGGTGAAGATGATCACCGGTGACCATGCCGGCACGGCCGCCGCCATTGCGCGCGCCATCGGGCTGAAACAGTCCGACAACGTGCTGACCGGCGCCATGATTGATGAAATGGACGATGCATCACTTTCGCAGGCCGTATTGTCAGCCGACGTATTTGCCCGCACCAGTCCCGAGCATAAGCTGCGGCTGGTCAGTGCTCTGCAATCACAAGGCCTGATCGTGGCCATGACCGGCGACGGTGTCAATGATGCGCCGGCGCTGAAACGTGCCGATGCCGGCATTGCCATGGGGCGCAAGGGCAGCGCGGCGGCGCGCGAAGCGGCGCAGCTGGTGTTGACCGACGACAATTTCGCATCCATTGTTGCGGCTGTTGGGGCAGGTCGCACAGTTTATGACAACCTGCACAAGGTGATACGTTTCCTGCTGCCGATCAACGGCGGCGAGTCGCTGAGCCTGATTCTGGCCATTCTGCTGGGCCTGACCCTGCCGATAACAGCAGGGCAAATACTCTGGGTCAATATGGTGGGGGCCGTGGCACTGGCATTGGCCCTGGCCTTTGAACCGGCCGAAGCCAATGTCATGCAACGACCGCCGCGGCGCCCTGACGCGCCTATTGTGCCGGTGCTGGTGATCTGGCGCATCGCATTGGTCTCGCTGCTATTTACCGCCGGCGTTTTCGGACAGTTTCAGCTGGCGCTATGGCAGGGCGTGGATGTGGAAACGGCGCGCACCATGACGGTTAATACATTGATCGTGATGGAAGTGGCCTATCTGTTCAGTGTCCGCTACACCTACACTACCTCGTTGACGCTGAAAGGCGCGCTGGGCACGCCGGCAGTGCTGTTTTCGATTTCCGCCGTCAGCGTTTTTCAGCTGCTGTTTACCTATCTTCCGTGGTTGAATATGGCCTTCGAGACACGACCACTGGACGTGGGGCAGGGCGCTCAGGTATTGGCGTTTGGCGTCCTGGTGATGCTGTTGCTGGAGCTCGAAAAGCTCCTGCTGCGCAAATTTCGACCAGAGATCCTGATGGCGGGCTGATCAGCCCTTGCCTTTCATCTTGTTCGGGCCTTTCAGGGAATCCTTCTCGATAAACTCGATGATCGCCCCGGCGATATCCATGCCGGTGGCTTTTTCAATGCCTTCCAGTCCCGGAGACGAGTTGACCTCCAGCACCAGCGGGCCGTGATTGGAACGGATGATGTCCACACCTGATACGTAAAGGCCCATGACCTGCGCAGCCTTGGTGGCCAGCTTACGCTCGTCGGGGCGCAGCTTGATGAGCTGTGCCGAACCACCGCGGTGCAGATTGGAGCGATATTCGCCCGGTTGAGCGGTACGCTGCATGGCGGCCACGACCTTGTCGCCGACCACAAAGCAGCGGATATCGGATCCGCTGGCTTCCTTGACGAACTCCTGCACCAGAAAGTCCGCCTCCAGACCACGAAAGGCATTAATCAGGCTTTCTGCCGCCTTGCGGGTTTCCGCCAGCACCACACCGTTGCCTTGTGTGCTTTTAAGCACCTTGACCAGCAGTGGCGCGCCGCCCACGGAATTGATCAGGTCGGTGGTGGCGTCTGCCGAGTGGGCGTAACTGGTTACCGGCTGACCGATGCCGCGCCGCGCCAGGAGCTGGTGGGCTCGCAGTTTGTCGCGCGAGCGGGTGATGGCAATTGATTCATTAACGGAGTATGTGCCGCCTACCTCAAACTGGCGCAGCACCGCAGCGCCATATTGGGTAACGCTGGCGCCGATACGCGGAATCACGGCATCAAACTCCAGTGCTTCGGGTTCGCCCTGGCCCTTGCCCTTGAAAAAGACCGTCGGGTTGTTGGCGGTGATGTTCATGTAACACTTAAGCACATCGATAACGCGCGCGTCGTGACCGCGTTCGCGGGCCGCCTCAAGCAGGCGTCTTGTGGAGTAAAGTTTAGCGTTACGTGACAAGACGCCGATTTTCATGGTGAGGGTCCTTGCGAACAGAGCTTTGCAAATGGGAACGATATTTGGCTGCACCTGCCAAAGTCCAGGGCTGGTCCGCGGCGGCGCGCTAAGATATCACAACATAGTCGCTAAGCAATATCATCGCAAGCGGACGGCACAAATATCCACCGGATTCAGCCGGCGGCCAATCAGCGACGGAGCATCAGGTAGTCGCGCCGGATACGGCGGCAGGCCATCCAGGTGCCAGTGATACACACCAGCGTTACCCCCAGCAGCAGGAAAATCACCACAATGTCCCAGATCGGCCGCAGACGCAGGACCGGGAAATCCAGATCGTGCAGGCCGGTGCGGATCCAGCGTGACCAGCGGCCGGTGCTGCCCACCGTGCGCACGGCACCAGTGTCCGGGTTGATGTACAGCCGGGTCTGTTCGCTATCAGCCATAATGGCGCGATACACGGGCAGGGCGACGTCGCGCTTGTGGCCATAGTAGTAGCTGTCTTCGCGATGCAGCAGGCCGCTGTCCTGCACCGGTGTGGCCAGTGCATCGATGACGGAAGACACAGCACTGAGGGCGAGCGGCGCCGGCTGCGCATCGCTGTTCAGGCGCGGTGGCTTGCCGCTGGCCGGTAGCGCCAACAGATACAGGGTGCTGTTGAAGACGGCTGGCGTGATCTGCCTGATATCGCCGCTGGCGAGCTCGGGATGGCTGTCGTCAACGGCAGATAAAAACCGCTTCAGTTCACCCCAGCGCGCGGTACCTGTGATCTGCGCACGGTAATCGCCACCACCGCTGCCACTCAGTGCGCCCCAGGGATTCATGGTCATCAGGCCACTGAACACCCAGGTCAGCACCAGCACGCCAAACACCAGGCCGGTGATGTGATGCCAGTACCACCAGTCGGTGTAGGGCGATGCCAGTCTGTTGCTGAGCCGGTCGCGGCGTAATCGGGCAATGCCGACATACAGGCCGGTGGCGGCGAGAAAGGTGCCCAGTATCGACGCCCAGATCACCACCTGTGACCATAGTGGGCCGTTCTGCCGCAGGATGGTGGGGTAGGTCCAGTGCGGAATGGCGCCGAACCAGGACAGCACGCGCTGACGGCGGTTGGTGAACTGGAATACCTCGCCGGTGCTGCCGTTGATATAAATCTCGGTGGCAGCCGGGTCATCAAAGGCGATATGCCAGGCCGGGGCATTGCGCCGGGCGCTCTGCAGCGTCCATTGATCAATATCGACAATCCCCAGGGCGCGGGGCGCGCCACCGATGCTGTTGCCACTGCCAAACTGGCGTGCCACGGTCAGAATTTCGGCCTCGGTCAATGGCGCCAGCGCCTGTCCGGTAGTTAGATTCAGAATGGAGGCATCACTGCCGCCCGGGCGCAGCACGGGCTCACCCAATAACATCTCGATCCGGAACCCGCCCAGTGGGGTGTCATCGTGCGGGGCAAAGCTGCCCAGGCTGCAACAGGCACTCAGATCCAGTGCTTCCAGGCCTTTCAGGCGCTGTTCGTTGCCCAGTTCCGGGAAACTCTGGTACATCATCACAAAACCGGACAGGCACCACAGCGTCATCAGCAGGCCCACGGCCACGGCCAGATAGCGATGTATGATCAGGATAACGCGCATAACATTCTCTGGCCGGTACAGGCTGCAATCAGAACGAGTAACTGTAGTTCAGGTGCACGGTACGTGGCACCCCCAGTCGGCGCCACTGGAAGCGCTCCTGTGGGTCGGATCCGGTCAGCACAGCCGAGTTGGTCGAGGTGGCGTACTTCTCATCCAGCAGGTTCTCCAGGCGCAGGGTCACACGATGCTGTTCATTGGCATCCAGGTACAGGTGGGCACCGGCGTCCAGCACATAGTAGTCGCCATAACCCTGCCGGCCGAATCCGGTGATATCCGTTGATTTGTCACCGACATATTTCACCGCCAGGTTGGCGCCAAAACGCTGGTTCTGCGGGGCATAGGACAGCGACCCCTTGTACTGACGGCGGGGTCGGTCCTGTATCTGCAGACCGGTGCCGCTGTCCACTTCCCTGCTGTAGGTATAACTGACGTCAAAGGCCAGTGACTCGCTGACCGGGCCACGCAGCAGCAACTCGGTGCCGGTGACGTCGACTTCGTTAGCGATATTGATGAAGGTATTGGTAAACCCTGCCGGGAACCGGCCCTGCAGTTCTGCCGGAATGGGTGCCCGGCTGATCAGCTTGTCCACCGTGCGGTCCCAGGCAGAGACCTGCCAGCTGAACTGGCGTTGCAGCAGATTGACCTGGCCACCCACGCCGGCGTTGATCGCGATGCTTTCCTCCGGGGCCAGGTTCGGGTTGCCATGGGTGCAGTTCTCACCGCTGGGGCAGTGGATGCGGTACAGGTTTTCGGCGCTGGGCAACATGAAGGATGTCGCTGCCATGGCCTGTACATACAGGTTATCGGTCAGGTCGTAAACGCCGGAGACGTTCCATACCGTGGCATCATTGCCACCGGTCTCGTTGTAGCGCACGCCGGCAGCCACGCGGAAGCGCCCGGACAGCTCATCGCTGCTGCGAACCTGGGTATACACCGCATGCACGTCTTCGCGTTCGCCTGAAATCAGCAGATAATCGTCCTGGCCGGTGTAGGTCTGGAAGTCATAACCGATGTGATAGTCAAAGTAGCGGTGCGGTGACAGCACAGCTGCCGCAGACATGCCCATGTCTTCGTAACCCCAGTAATCCGACGGATTGGGCGGCGTGTAATAGTCGGTATCCCAGGTGTGGTAGTAGCCCTTTATTTCGAATTTGGCGGTATCACCGGGAATATAGTCGAGCCTGGCGCTGAAGATGTTCTCAGTACGGTCGTTGATGGAGATGCGGCTGACATTGGGATATCCCAACTCGGCCTCGGTGACGATGCCGGTCATGCTCAGGCTCAGGTCCGGCGTGAATTCAAAGCCGTACTTGAGACCGACGCTGTTGACATCGTAGCCGCGTTTTTTGTCAGTAGCAGTGGGCTGGTAGCGGTCGTAAATCTGGTAACCATCGGTTTTGTCCTTGGATGCCCACAGCACCAGTTTGTGCTGATTCTGCTCGCCCAGTGCGCCGCGGATATAACCATTGAGCCGCTGCAGGCCATCGCTGCCGGTGCCGACCGTAACGTTGCCGTCGGTGGTGCTGGAGAAACCACGGGTCACCACGTTAACTACGCCGGCAATGGCCTGGGTGCCATACATCAGGCCGTGACTGCCCTTGAGCACTTCCACGCGCTCGATCATGCTGGACGGCAGCGTGTCGGCAGGACTGGTGCTGTTATAAAGGCGGTTGTTGATGCGCACCCCGTCCAGCGTCCACAGGATGTCACTGCTGCGTGAGCCCTGCATCTGCACGTTGACGTAACTGAAGGCGCCGGCCTGCGAGGTCAGGTGCAGGCCGGGCACCAGCATTTCCAGCGACTGGGCGACATCAACAAAACCGTGGTTGCGCACCAGCTCGTCGGTGACAATTTCCAGATCCACACCAAAGTTTGCCAGTTCCAGCGGCAGGGTGCTTTCTATGCTGCGCCCGGAGATCAGAATTTCCTGAAGCGCCGGCGCGCTGACAGCAGCAGTCTGTGTGGGCTGGGCGACTGCATGGCCGGCGGCCAGCAACAACAGGCTGGTCGCTACCAGTGAACGCAGCGGCTGGTTATGCGTGTAAGCGGGCATGTCACTTCCCTGATAAGTGGACTGATGCCCGCCAAGGTACAGCATGCCTTGGCATTACTGGCGATTCTAACAGTTGCGAAACGGTTGTATTAACGTTAACGCTACCGCCCCGAAGCGCCGTGAATACTCACTCTTCGCGAATTTTGCCAAATTCTTCGTTCAGTTCGTAGTTTTTGTCAGTGACGATGCGCTCCAGCACAATCAGGCGTTGCTTGACGTTTTCCAGCTCCTTCTGCACCTGGCTGTCATTGACCTCGCCGACCTTGGCATTGAGCTTGGCCATACTCTTGCGATAGTCGAAAAACTGCGTGATGAGGACGATCAGCACGATAAAACCAAAAACTTCCATAATCCGGATTCCTTCGTTGTTATTGATAGTTACCATAAACTGAAATGCAATATTAAGGCCAGAAATAATAGTTAGTAAAATCATGCCAGTATCAGTACCATAAGGCTCTTTGCTGGCCGCGATAACAACAAAATGGTCAATCTGACTCATTTCACGGCAATTTACGGATTCTGATACAGGAGTGCGGCGATGCAGCCCGCCGCCTGAGGGAGCGAGTCATGTTAAACCTGGTGAAAATTGCCCTGGCTGCGCTTGCGTTGCTGGCCCTGACCCTGGTGGTCAACGCCGGTGTATTTGACGCCAACTGGCGCTGGGATGATACCCAGATACTGCTGCACGCCCATCAGTATTCTTTCTGGCAGGATTTCACGCGGCCGGAAGTCTGGCAACAGTTTTCGCCTGCCAATTTGACGCCTTGGCTGATTTTTTCCTTTGAGGTCGACATGATTCTGTTCGGCCTTACGCCTGCTGCCTTCTACCTGCATCAGTTGGTAGCCATTGCGGCGGCCGGGTTGTTGCTGTTCATGTGTCTGAACCTGTGGTGCCGCGCCGTGTTCGCGCTGGCCGGCAGCGCGCTGTTTATCGTGGGTTTGCCCACCATGCTGGTCGCCGAGCAATTGATGACGCGGCATTACGTGGAGGGGCTGGTATTCGCGCTGGCGGCGCTCTACGGGTTTGTCATGTACCTGCGCACGGAGCGTCGCGGCGCGCTGGTCCTGGCGCTGCTGATGTATGTGCTGGCGGTGACTGCCAAGGAAATTTATGTGCCTTTGCCAGCCTTGCTGCTTCTGGTGCCTGATGGCACCTGGGGACGTCGCATCAAGGCCAGCCTGCCGTTTTTTATCGTGACGGTTCTATACGCGCTCTGGCGAGGTTACATGCTGGGTTCGTACAGCGGTGGTTATGTCGACAGTAGCGAATACCTGACATTTGCTTTTGTGGGCGAGGTGTTGGCCAGTTTTGGGCGGTTCCCGGTGTTGCTGACGGGCCTCGGCTGGCCGGTGGTCGTGTTGCTGTTTCTGGGCGTGTGGGGTATCTATCTGGCCCGGCAGCGCCGAGTGCCGTGGCGGGCCTTGCTGGTAGCCGCACTGGTGCTGTTGCCATTGGTGCCGCTGGTCCGCTCTCCGGGCATTGTGCTGGCCGACCGTTATCTGCTGCTGCCGTGGGTCATGGTGTGTTTTGCGCTGGCCTGGTGTGTGGACAGGATCATCGTCGTGAGCAACAAAGCCGTGGCCGGTAACAACAGGGCGTCGTCGAAGGCCCCTGCCGGGACCACTTCTTCTGCGACTGCCTCCTCTGTAACCTCTGCGCCGGCAATGGTGCTGGCCGGCACGGCCTTGCCCATCATACTGGCGATCGCCCTGCTGCATGCCTTGCCGGTGCGTCAGGCATTGGCAACGGTGGGCACCGAGTTTGACGTGCAGGCGCAATTCCTGTGGCAGAATGAGGACACGCATGCGTTTGTGCCATCGGGCAACGTGTTGCCGGCGTTCTGGTTTGTCACCGGTCTAAGAGATCTGAAAGCGCGCATCAGCGGCCAGGGTTCGCCGCTGCCCGTGGTCGACGATCTCTATCTGGCGCAGCAGCCTGATACCCGTCTGTTTACCTACGATGTCAATTGTCAGTGCATGCGCGATGTCACCGGTGCCATACCTGAACGTCTGGCGCAGCACCGTGAGCGTCTGCGCGCAGATGCGGAGCTGTCGTTGTCCTACCGCTACCAGCAGGGGTATTTCAGCTGGCAGTTTGGTCCCTGGCAGGAGGGCAGTTACCATGTGGTGTCCGATACACTGGGTGTATTGCCCTTGCCACCGGCCGGGCAGTTGCGGGTAACACTGGCGGACAACGCACCCTTTTATCTGCGTTACACATCACCCGAAGGCTGGATAACATATTCGGCACTTAATCGTGTGGTGCGTGATGGCCCTGCCGTCGAGTGGTCAAGGAATTGAAGCGAATGAAATCTGTTGCTGTTATCGTACCGGCGCTCAATGAGGCCGCCAATATTGTTGCCAATATGGCCAGGGTGCGCAGCTGTCTCAATGATGTGCCCGGTGTCACGTTTACGCTGGTTGTGGTTGATGATGGTTCCACCGATGACACGGCAGCTCTGGTACGTGATGCCGGTAAAGATGACCCGTTGCTGAAAGTGTTGCGCCTGAACCGGCACTTTGGCAAGGAATCAGCCATCTATGCGGGGCTGAGTGCGGCGCAGGCGTTTGATGCCTGTGTGGTCATGGACAGTGACCTGCAGCATCCGCCGGAACTGATTGCGCAAATGGTAGAGCACTGGCAGTCCGGCGCGCTAGTGGTCGAGGCCGTCAAACTTTCGCGGGGCAACGAAACGCCGCTGCGCAAAGCCCTTGTGCAGATCTATTACGGTCTGTTTCGCTACCTGACCAAGCTCAGCATTCGCGGTGAAAGTGACTTCAAACTGCTGGACAGGGCCGTGGTCACTGCCTATTGCCAGTTGCCTGAGCACGGACGCTTCTTCCGCGGCCTGGTCAAGTGGATGGGCTACGATGCGGTGCAGATTCCCTTTGATGTCGCCGAATCCACGCGCGCGCGTTCAGTCTGGGGTAATACCGCGCTGTTTCGTTATGCCATCAACTCCATCACCTCGTTTACCGCCTATCCTTTGCAGATTGTCACGCTGCTGGGTGGTCTGACCTTTCTGGTCAGTCTGGTGATTGGCGGCATGGCCCTGTTCGACAAATTGTCAGGCGCGGCAGTGGACGGCTTTACCACGGTGATTCTGCTGATCCTGATTATTGGCAGTGTGCTGATGTTCAGTGTCGGCCTGATCGGCATCTATGTGGGTCGTATTTACGAGGAGGTCAAACGGCGTCCCGGTTACCTGATTGATCAGGCAGGCAGCACCCTGACAGCGGCGCCTGCCCCGGCCAAGTCTCAATCCGCAACAAAAACCGCAGCCAAAACTGTACCGAAACCCAAGGCGAAAAAACCTGCTGCGGCCAAGGCTTCGGTTGGCAGCGCGAGGGCAGCGGCCGGCACAACCCGACCTCACAAGGTGAAAACAAAGGACTCGCAACAACCATGAGCAAATACCTGATTTTGCTGACCCACGCGGCCATTCTGGCGACCCTGCTGGCCACGTCGCACGCGGTGCTTAAATGGGTGTCGGTGCAGTCGCATGACAACTATGTGCAACTGCTTCTGTCGCAATGGAAAGGCGTATTGCTGGCGCTGTCCCTGTACGGATTCATCTTCTTTTATTACATTGTGGTGTTGCGCAGCAGTCCAGTGTCTATACTCTATCCTGTATACACAGGATTGTCGGTGCTGCTGGTGTTGCTGGTCGGGCGCTTTGCCTTTTCCGAGCCCATCAGTTCAGCGCAGATGCTGGGAGCGGGATTTATTCTTGCCGGCATCGTGCTGATGGGTGGCAACAGTTGAACGGTTGAACAGTTGAACAGTTGAACAGCGGAGCCATTGATCAGCCGGCAGCCAAACAAGGGGGGAGCACAAACGTTATGAAAAAGATCTTTCTGAACACCATGGCGACTGCACTGGCTGCACTGGCGATATCGTTGCCAGTGCAGGCCCAGGACGTTGATGCCCTGGCCGAGCGCGTCACCGAGTTCACGCTGGACAACGGCATGCACTTCATCATCATTGAAAGGCCGGTGGCGCCGGTAGCCACCTTTGTCACCTTTGTGAATGTCGGCAGCGCCGATGAACCGACCAACAACACTGGCGTGGCCCATATATTCGAACACATGGCGTTCAAAGGCTCGCGCAATATCGGTACCAGCAACTGGGAAGCCGAACAGGCGGCACTGGACAACATGGACGACGCCTATCAGGCATGGCTGGAAGAGTCCTACAGCGCCCAGCCTGATCAGTCACGTCTTGACGCCTTGTGGCAGGAGTTTGAGCGGTGGCAGGAAGAGGCCGGCACCTACATCAACAGCGAAGCGTTTTCGCAGTTGATCGAGCGTGAAGGCGGCGTCGAGCTCAATGCCTTCACCAGCGCCGACGCGACCGGCTATTTCTACTCACTGCCGCAAAACAAGGCCGAACTGTGGTTTTACCTGGAGGCGGAACGCTTCCGCGAACCGGTGTTCCGCGAATTTTACGTGGAAAAAGACGTGATCATGGAAGAGCGCCGCATGCGTACCGATTCAAATCCGCAGGGACGGTTGCTGGAGGAATTCCTGAGCGTCGCCTACTCGGCGCATCCATACCGTAACCCGGTGGTGGGTTGGGCATCGGACATCGCTGCAACGACCATTGAGGACACCCAGGAATTTTTTGAAACCTACTACGTGCCCTCAAACATGACAGTGGCCATTGCCGGTGATGTGGATCCGCAGGAGATGCGGGAACTGGCCGAGACCTACCTGGGTCAGCTGCCTGCCGCTGAACATCCGCCCAGTGTCAAAACCATCGAGCCACCCCAGCGCGGTGAACGCCGTTTTGTCATTGAAGAGCAGAGCCAGCCGCTGTTTATCGCCGGTTACAAAACCGTGTCGGCCGATCATCCCGATGCTGCGGCGCTGGAAATGCTAAGCACCATCCTGTCGTCTGGGCGCACGTCCCGGTTGTATCGCCGTATGGTGCAGGATGAACAGCTGGCGCTTGGCGTGCAGGCGCTGACCGGCTTTCCCGGCTCGCGGTTTCCGTCCCTGTTTGTCACCTTTGCCGTGCCCAATGCCGGCGTGCCGCTGGCCGATATCGAGCGGGTACTGGAGGAAGAAATAGACAAGGCCAAGGCCGGCGATATTGAACAGCAGGAGCTGGACCGTGCTGTCACCAACGCCCGGGCGGGCGCCGTTCGCGGCCTGAATTCCAACATGGGGCTGGCGCTGAACATGGCGCAGGCGCACGCCCAGCGTGGCAGCTGGCAGGAGGCGTTTACCTATCTGGATGATCTCGAAGCGGTGACGCTCGACGATCTGCAGCGGGTGGCGCAGACCTACCTGGTGAAGGAGAATCGCACCGTGGGCAGCATTCAGAATGCCGCCAGCGTCGGGATGCAGATGCAAGGAGGGACAGGCCAATGAACTACTTGCCAATGAACTACTTGCCAACGAACCACCTGATACGTTTTGCGACTGCGGCCGCCGTTACTCTCTGGCTCGCGATCCCGGCGCTGGTGACTGCCCAGAGCCAGAGCCAGGACCAGAGCCAGGACCAGAGCCAAAACCAGCCCTGGGAGGAATTTGACTATCCACCCCTCAATAACTTTGACATGCCCGAGCTGGAAATCTTTGAGCTCGACAATGGCATCCGCTTCTACCTGGTCGAGGACAAGGAGCTGCCACTGATTGACGTCAACGTCATGGTACGTACTGGAGGCATTCTGGTGCCGGACGAGAAGGTCGGACTGCAGTCACTGACCGGTACGGTCATGCGCAGTGGCGGTACCCGTGAATATCCGGGCGATGCACTCAATGAGCTGCTGGAAGACCGGGCAGCGGTGATGGAAACCGGCATCGGTTTCACCTCGGGATCGGCGCGCTTTAATGTACTGGCCGAGGATTTCACCGAGCTGTTGCCGGTGTTTGTTGATCTGCTGCGCAACCCGGCTTTTCCTGACGATCGCATAGAGTTGGCCAAAACCCAGCAGCGCAGCAGCATCGCGCGCCGCAATGATGACCAGGGCTCGGTAGCCGGGCGCGAGTTCCAGCGCCTGATCTACGGGCCGGATTCGCCCTACAGCCGTCGCATCGAGTATGCCACGCTGGACAATATCAGTCGCGAAGACCTGGTCGAGTTTCATCGTCAGTCTTTTGTCGGTCGCAACATGATGATTGGTGTCACCGGTGATTTCGACATGGCGCAGATGAAGACCTGGCTGACTGACGCGTTTGCCGATCTGCCGGCGGGCGACGCTCTGACACTGGATTTTCCGCCGGTTGATTACGACTTTACCGACGGTGTGTATTTTGTCGACAAGTCCGACGTCAATCAGAGTTATGTCCTGTTGGGACATATCGGCGGCATGCGCGACAACCCCGACTATGCTGCTTTGCAGGTGATGAACCGGATACTCAGTGGTGGTTTCTCCAGTCGTCTGATGCAGGTGGTGCGCAGCGAGCTGGGTCTGGCCTATTCCGTGTTCGGCTCCTATGGTAGCGGCGTACACTTCCCCGGTACGTTCACCGCCGGCGTGATGACACAAAGCGAGTCTACGGCCGAAGCTATCGCCGCCATCATCGGGCAGATTGAGCGCCTGCAGGATGAGGCGATCAGTGATGAAGAACTGGCCCGCACCAAGGATCAGTTCCTCAACACCCTGGTGTTCCAGTACACCAGCATCGCGTCGGTACTGCGTGAGCGCATGTCCAATGATTACGCGGGCCTGCCACCTGATACCTTCGAGCGTCTGGTAGAAGAGGTCAGTGCCGTGACGGTGGAGGACATACAGCGTGTCGCGCGACAATATCTGCGTCCCGATGCCTTGCGCATACTGGTGGTGGGTAACAGTGCTGAACTGGGCGACCAGCTAGAGGTGTTTGGCTCCGTCAATGAAGTGGACATAGCCATTCCGGAGAGTTGAAATGCGATTGGGCACAACCTTGCACATCGGCAGACTCACGGTTCAGGTTGATGCTTTCATACTGCTTTGCATTTTTCTCAGCTGTGGCATGTTCATCAGTCTGGGTTTCTGGCAGCTGGACCGGGCGGCGGAAAAGCGGGCCCAGGCCGAGGCCTGGCGCGCCGCGGCCGAGACTGAGCCGGTGCCATTTGCATCATTGCTGGATGCCGACGCTGGAAACACGGATCTGGTGGCCAACAATCGACGGGTGGCCCTGCAGGGAACCTTTCAGAACGAGATTTCCTTTCTGGTGTTGTATCAGTTTTTTCAGGGACGGCCCGGCTACGAGCTGGTAACGCCGCTGCGACCGACAGGCGGCGGCGACTTGGTGCTGGTCAGCCGGGGCTGGATTGCCCCGGACGACAGCGGCGGGCGCCCCGACGTGCCGGTGGCTGAAGGTGAGCAATCAGTGATCGCGCAGTTGTACCTGCCGGAAACTGATATCCCGGCGGGCGAAGTCACCGATGACAGCTGGCCGGTGCGCATGCCCCGGCTGAACGTCACGCAGGCCAGTCGCCTGCTTGGTGAACCGCTCTATCCGCATGTGCTGCGCCTGGAAGCAGGGCAGCCCGGCGTGCAGGGCCGACACTGGTCACAGCCCGATTTCAGCACTCGCAGTCACTACGCTTATACGGCACAATGGTTTGGTCTGGCGGTATTGGTGCTGCTGGCGTCTCTGGCATATGCCAGCAATCTTCTGACACTGTTGCGCGAGCGATAAAACGCGTATAGTGCGGCGATTTTTTCGCGGAGTTCCCGAACGTATGTCTCAGCTTTATCTGGTTGTTGATGATCTCGCGCAGTGGACACACACCCTGCCCGGTGAGGCGGTCATCAGCTTTGAAACCTATCTTACCGAACACCCGATCAAGGGACAGAAGAAAACCCGCATCATTAATCTGTGCAATACTGACCAGTATCTGAGCACCGGGTATTACTGCTCTCTGCTGGCCGAGGCACGTGGCCACAAGGTACTACCGCCGGCCAATACGCTGACCGATCTGAGCAGCCAGCAGTTGACGCTGGTGCAGGCCGCCGAAGTGCTGGAAGACCTTGACCAGAAAGACCTGACCCGCACCGACGATGGTTACGCCTTCCGCATCTATTTTGGCCGAACCGCATTACCACAGCTCAAGATGCTGGCGCGGCGTCTGTTTGAGCGTTTCCCCTGTCCCATTCTGGAGGTACGCCTGGCATTTATTCCGGGCATAGCCGCCGCGACGCCGGCTGTGCCTGCAGAAGCCGTGGCGCCGGTCGATGCCGGTGGTGATGCCGCGGTATCGGACAGCTGGCAGATACGCACAGTGCACGCCGTGGCCTATGCGGAACTGGACGAGCAGGAGATGCCGGAGTTCGTCTCAGCGCTGGAGAAATTCACCCAGAGCGTCTGGCGTAAACCGCGCAGCAGCAAAGCCAGTCGCTGGGACATGGCGATTCTGGTAAACCCACGCGAAAAATTGCCACCCAGTGACGCCAAGGCGCTGAAAAAAATGGAGCGGGCGGCACAGAAAATGGGTTTTGCCGTGGAGTTTATCGGCCCGCAGGACTATGCCCGCCTGGGTGAGTTTGACGCGCTGTTTATTCGCGAAACCACGGCCATTGATCATCATACCTATCGCTTCGCGCGCAAGGCAGAAATTGAAGGCCTGGTCGTCATGGATGACCCCACGTCGATTCTGCGCTGCTGCAACAAAGTGTTCCTGCAGGATGCCTTTACCTACAATGACGTGCCCACGCCATTGACCCGCATTGTGTCGTCCAGTGACGAAGCCTCGCTGGATAATCTGGAAAGTGTATTCAGTTATCCGATCGTGCTGAAAATTCCCAACAGCGCGTTTTCAGTTGGTGTCATGAAGGCTGAAGACCGGGCCATGTTAAAGAAAATGCTGAGTGAGCTGCTCGCCAAGTCCGCTCTGATTCTGGCGCAGGAATACCTGTACACCGAGTTCGACTGGCGCGTGGGTGTGCTCAATAACAGGCCGCTGTTTGCCTGCCGGTATTTCATGGCCAAGGGCCACTGGCAGATCTACAATCACGGTGAGGATCGCATCGGCAGTGGCGGCTGGGAAACCCTGCCTACCTATGAAGTGCCGAAGGCGGTACTGGATGCTGCGCTGAAGTCGGCCAGAATCATCGGTGACGGCCTGTATGGTATTGATATCAAGCAGCAGGGTAACAAGGTTTACGTGATTGAGGTAAACGACAACCCCAGCCTCGAGGAAGGCGTAGAGGATGCCTTTATCGGTGATGAGCTTTACATGCAGATTATGAGCGAGTTTGCGCGGCGCCTCGAGAACCGCGGGCGCTGATCACCACTGCTGTGCGCAGCTTGTCCTTGCCAAACTGTGACATGCGGCTGAAGTCATTGCGGGCAATGGGCAGATCTTCACAATCCAGCCCGGTCTGCTCTTCCAGTGACGGGTCCGGGTCGTGCACAAAAAAGCAGGCATCATCAAAGGCAGTGATGGTGACCCAGTGCGGCGCTTTTTTGCGGTCCAGTCTGTAGCTGCTGACCAGTGCCAGCACGATGGCCCCATCCTTGATCGCCTGTTCCAGTTCCAGTTGGGTAACATCCTGATAGTGCACCGGGATGTTGCTGGCACTGACCCGTTCCAGAAACTGGTCATGCACCAGCGCCATGATCAGCTTCTTGTCCGGATCACGGACACCTTCCAGAAACAGGGGGCCGGTCTGGTTGACGTAGATCCTGGCATTGAAGCCACGTTTATGGGCGGCCAGTGCCAGGCCGAACGGGTGACAGCCACCGTGCCCGGACGTCATGAAGATAGTCGTCGCTTCGCGCCAGATGTCGAGTTCCGTGGCCTGGTCGGGTTGCCGACGTGCGTCCAGCGTTGCCATCGCCATCATCAGCGAGGCCGGGCCGCAGGTAAAGCTGGTGGTCTGCTGGTACCAGGGAACGGTATGACCGCGTCGGCGTTTGGGCGCATCGCGGATGATCTTCTGCATGCGCAGGGCATCGCGATGGTCCTCGTAGTAATCCTCAAGCGTGCCAAACGCAACATAACCGGCGCTTTCATACAGCCGGATGGCAGCAGCATTGTCTTTGGCCACTTCCAGGCGCATGAAAAAGCGCTGGCGATTGACTGACGCGGTTTCCAGCGCCTGCAGCAGTTTAGCGGCGATGCCCTTGCCGCGCGCCTCCTGCGCTATGGCAATGGAATACAAACGCGCAAGATTTGTGGCGCCATGGAACAGCACCAGGCCATAACCCAGCAGGCGTCCATGTTCGACCGCCACCAGGAATTCGCGATTGGATGCCTGGATCCAGTGCCTCAGGCGCCGACGACTCAGCCGATCAGTATCAAAACTGGCCTTTTCCAGGTCATGCAGGGCGTCAAGATCGTCCAGCTCCGCTGGCCTGATCCGGACGCTACCCTTGGTTTTAGCCTGCGGCATTGGTGTGAAGATCTTCCTTACTGAATAGCAACAATCTGCAGTTCAACACGTCGGTTTGACGCACGGCCGGACTCGGTGTCGTTGCTGGCTATCGGCTGATCCGGGCCCATACCCTGACTGATCAGCCGGTTCTGATCAATGCCGGTGCTGGCCAGGTAGTTGGCAACACTGGTGGCGCGTCGATTGGACAAATCGTAGTTGTAGTCACGCGAGCCGGTAGAATCAGTATGGCCGGTGACCCGCAGACGCGTATCAGTAAACTTGTACAGCACCTGTGACACGGACTCCAGTACCGGTTCGAAGTTTGACCGGATGGTATAGGAATCGGTCGCGAAGGTGATATTGCCGGGCATGATCAGGTCCAGTTGATCACCATTACGCCGCACCTGCACCCCGGTGCCTTGCAGCTCTTCGCGCAGTTCGGCCTCCTGGGCGTCCATGTAGGCGCCCACGCCAGCGCCAATAGCGCCGCAGCCCAGCGCCGCATTACGGGCGTGCTGACTACTGTCGGCGGAACCAATCAGGCCGCAGACAACACCGCCGATTGCGCCATAAGTGGCCGCGCGTCGTGCCTGTTGCTCGCCAGTGAACGGGTTGGTGGTACAGGCCGCCATGGCCACAGTTGTCAGAATCAATAAGGGAAATCTTAACAGTTTTGACATAATCATCACTCCTTTGTGAACACCACAATGTGTCCAGTCTATCATGTCGCAAGATACATTAACGTTACATTAACGGATCAGCGCGCAGATATATTCCGGGCGAGCGACAGTCGGGGGAAAAAACGGTCGGGACTAATCAGTAGAGAGCATGGCGCGGGCCAGGGCGCGCCCGCCAAGCCAGGCACCCTCCGCTCGCCCACCGTGCAACCAGTCGCCGCACAGACCCAGCTTCAGGGCGGCGTCCCAGACAAAAGCCCGGCTGCCCGATGCTGACAAGGGTTCAGCGTAGCGCCAGCGATGGACGGTGACGGTGTCAGGTTCAGGGCCGCCCAGATCTGCAAACGCCGCTGTCAGCGCTTGCATGACAGACTCAGCGCTGTCTTCCAGGTGTTGCTCACTCCAGTCGGTGGTGGCGTGGAGAACCCAGGTTTCCCGCTCCGGGCGGCCGGGTTTGCTATTGTCACGGGCGATCCAGCGTAACGGTCCGGCATTGACAAAGGCAGCAGCAAAAGGCAGTGGCACCGCCGCGCTGAATTGCAGTATTGCCGCCCAGCAGGGGCGCATCAGGCTGGCCTCACACAATGTTGTAATGGCTGCCGTGTGCGGCCGGGTCAACTCGGCCGCCTGTGCCGACGGAAGAGCCAGAACCACGGCATCAAAGACGGTGTTTGCCAGCGCTTCACGGTCGACAGTTGAATCGTCAAAATGCAATTGCCAGCGGTGATCGTGATTGCTCAGCCCGATGACGCGCGCCGACGTGGTGACGGTTAGCGAGTCGGCCAGCCAGCGCGCCGGCGATGACATGCGTGGCATACCGACATAACGCCGGGTAGTGCCGTCATTGCGGTGCGAGGAGCCATCACCGAGCACGGCAATATCAGGCTGCCACAGATCCGCCACCCCGGCGTCTTGCCAGCGCGCCAGCTCCTGCACAAACAGCGGGTCACGAGCGGTAAAATACTGGGCGCCGTGGTCGGCCTGCCAGCCCTCACCGCGCCGTGTGCTCATGCGCCCACCGGTGCCGCGCGATTTGTCGAATACGCTGACCCGCATGCCCAGGGATTCCAGCTGTATCGCGCAGGACAGGCCGGCGATGCCGGCACCGATCACGGCAATGTGAGGCGTATGCAGCACACAGCTCATTGCATGTTTCGCTGCTGGTCGACTTCAATCAATTCGTCCATGGGAAAGTCGCTGGCGCGAGCCTGTGCCAGCAGTGTCTGGTAAATCTCGTCCTCCAGCATCGGCTCGCGTGCCAGAATCCACAAATAACCCCGGGTCGCACCGCTGATCATGGCCCACTGATAATTGTCGTGATCCAGGGCTATGATGTGGTAACCGCCGTAGAAAGGACCGAAGAAGCTCACTTCCAGTGAGCCCCGATCAGGATCGCCAAGGAACCTGGCACGGCCCTCAGCTTCTTCCCACTGCTGCTCTTCTTCGTTGTAGCCCCGGTTTAACACGCGCACGCTGTTGTCTTCCTGCAATTCGTAGTCGGCGGTCACATTGCTGAGGCCGCGCTCGAAGCGGTGATCCAGTCGTGCAATTTCGTACCAGCGACCGGTATAGCGATTGATGTCAAAGTTTTCGACCACGGTCAGGCCATCGGGCACAGAGGTGGAACACGCAGCCAGCATGCCGGCCAGCAGCACGGCCATCAGTGGGCGAACGAAAAAGACTCGGTTATATTCTGTATGCATAATAAAGTCACCTGTCACCATGTTATGGATTTGCCTGCCCAGTCAAGATAGCTGGCGTCGCCATCAATGGGCAGATCTGACGAAATCGTGAGCAGCCGCTCTGCCACAAAATCGGGGCTGAACAGCTTGTCCTGTGGAACATTGCGTTGAAACGGCTTTGACAGCTCAGTATCCACCGTGCCCGGGTGAAACGCCACCAGTTTGACATTGGGGGCGCGCCGCGCATATTCGACGGCAGCGGTCCTGATGACCATGTTCAACGCCGCCTTGGACGCCCGGTAACTGTACCAGCCGCCTTTGCGGTTATCCGAGATGCTACCAACGCGGGCACTGAGTGTGAACACCCGGCACGGGATATCACTCCGTACGGCGTCCAACAGATAAGACAGCCACAAGGTCGGCATCACGGTATTGACACGCAATACCTCCAGCATGCTGTCCATGTGCAGATCTTCGACGCGCTTCTCCGGTTTGATGGTCCCGGTGTGCAGGATGCCGGTGCTGATGACGACCAGCCGGATGCGGCCGTGCCAGGGTTTCAGCTGTTGCACCAGTTGGATGATGCCGGGTTCGGTGTAGTCGCAGGCAAAGGTGTGCAAACAGGCATCTGCCGTATGAGGTAATGCCTCGGGTCGGCGACAGACCGCCAGAATGTCGCAGTCGGGGTTTTCTGTGCCCAGGCGGCGGATGATGGCGCCGCCGATGGCACTGCCGGCGCCGATGATCAGGCAGGCCTGTCGTTCGTGATCAGTGCTCATCACAGTGCGTCCAGGTCGTTCAGCAAGTGGTCGGCGCGTCTCATCAGCGCCTGCTTTCTGTCTTCTGCCATCTTGTCGTAGCTGCGGTAGATCATGGTCATTCTCGGGTTGCTGGCGAACGCGTCGCGATGACGGTCCATGAAGTGCCAGTACAGGCTGTTGAACGGACAGCTGTTGTCATCGGTGCTGGTCTTCACCGTGTATCGACAGTGTTTGCAATAGTCTGACATCTTATTGATGTAATTGCCCGAGGCGGCATAGGGCTTGCTGCCCAGCAGGCCATCGTCAGCGTGCATCACCATGCCGAGGGTGTTGGGCAACTCCACCCAGTCGTAGGCATCGGCGTAGACCGCCAGATACCACTCACAGATGTCCGCCGGGGCAATGCCGGCCAGCAGGGCGAAGTTGCCGGTCACCATCAGGCGTTGAATGTGATGGGCATAGGCGTGCTCAAAAGTATTGTGGAAGGCTTCACGCATGCAGTTCATGTCTGTGTTGCCGGTCCAGTAATAGGCCGGCAGCGGGCGAGTATTGCCCAGACCATTGTTGCTGGCGTAGGCGGGCATCATCAGCCAGTACAGACCGCGCACGTACTCACGCCACCCCAGGATCTGCCTGACAAAACCTTCAGTAGCATTCAGTGGCGCTTTCCCTGCCCGGTAGGCGCTGACGGCGGCGTCACAGACTTCGCGCGGACTCAGCAAACCACAATTAATGCTGGTCGACAGCAGACTGTGGAACATGAAGGACTCGCCCTGGGTCATGGCATCCTGGAAGTCACCAAACCATGGCAGGCGATTGTGCACAAACTCTTCCAGCGCCTGCAGCGCCTGTTTGCGTGTGACCGGCCAGTTAAAGCGGGCCAGAGTGCCCGGGTGATTGGCAAAGTGCTCCTCGACCAGCGCAAATACGCGCTGGTCGTCCTCGCTGTATGAAAAAGCCGGCAGCCCTGGCAGCGGGGGATCGCCCCGGTAAGGACGCCGGTTACTGCTGTCAAAATTCCACTCGCCGCCTGCCGGCTGTTTGCCGTCCATCAGCAGCTTGTGGTCCCGGCGCATTTCCCGGTAGAAGTACTCCATGCGCAACTGTTTGCGGCCACGCGCCCAGTCGGCAAAACGCGATTTGCTGCACATGAAACGGTCGTCGTTGAGTACGGTTACCGGTATGCTCAACGTGTGTTGCCAGTTACTGACAATGTCATGGTGCAAACGGTACTCACCGCACTCGGTCATGATCAGTTGGTCAATGCTCCGGCTGGCGCAAATGTTGCTGACAACGTCCAGCAGCGTCTGCCGGGCACCATCGGCAGCAAAGGCGTGATAGTGGACACGCCAGCCTGCGTCTTGCAGCTGTCGGGAAAAGTGCCGCATCGCACAGAATATCAGGGCGATTTTCTGTTTGTGATGTTTGACATAGCGGGCTTCGGCACTGACTTCCGCCATGACGATCAGGTCAGTGCTTTTGTCGAGTTCGCGCAGACAGGAAAGTTCGGCACTCAGCTGGTCGCCCAGAATCAGGGCCAGTTTCATCGGCAGTTGTCATCACACACGTTGCGCCGGCCAAACACTGCCGAGATACGGTGGCGGTGGCGCGCAAAAAACCGGTAGACTACGTCGGCAATCGGGCGGATAAACGGCCAGCGCAGAAACGCGAACCAGTGGCCCCTGCCAACCAGGTGCCAGGCCTCGCAGGTCACATCCAGGCCATAGATCATGGTGCCGTCGGCCCGCTCTCCATGCAGCATTTTGTCGGCAGCCACCATATCGATATACGGAAAGCGCCGGGCAAAGTCAGCGGCGTTGATGTCCTGCAGGTCCAGCGCCGCGGATTCATCCAGGCGCCGCAGATGGTTGATTTCCGTCAGGCATAAAGGGCACTGGCCATCGTAGAATACCCGCAGTTGAGTCATGGTGTGATGTTGATCCTTCTGTCAGTGAGTGGTCATCGTCGGGGACGGGTCTTGAATCGGTGCAACTGATTTTCCAGCTCGCCGCTCAATGTCTGCAGGTCGGATGACAACCCGGCCAGGTCGACGGCCTGTGCCGCGTTACTGCGCGCGATGCCGTCCACTTCACTCAGGTGGTTGGCTACATCGTCGCCCACCGCGGTCTGTTGCTGCGTCGCCGCGGCAATCATGTCATTGAGACGAGAGATTTGCGTGACTTCGGTAGCCATCTCGGACAGGGTTTCGGCGCTGGTATCGGCAGCCTGAAGGCAGCGCTGGACGGCGGTCTGGCTGCGGCCCATGGCGTCGTGCGCGGACGCCGAAGCGCTTTGCAGACGCTTAATGAAATGCTGGATCTCGGTCGTCGACTGGGCTGTGCGTTTGGACAGATTGCGAACTTCGTCGGCGACCACCGCAAACCCCCGACCGTGATCGCCCGCGCGTGCCGCTTCAATGGCCGCATTCAGGGCGAGCAGGTTGGTCTGTTCGGCAACGCCCTTGATCACGTCCACCACCTGATGAATGTCACCGGCCAGTTTGGCGGTGCCCGACACCGCGTCACCGGTCAGCGCGATGTCCTCGTTCAGTGCGATGATCTCCTGCTTGATATTCTGCATCGCGCGATTGCCCAAGTCGGCATGGCTGTCGGCGTTTCGCGCGGCCGAGGCGGCCTGTTCAGCGTTGCGCGCAACCTCTGCAGTGGCGCTGCTCATTTCCCGCATGGCCTGCACCATATATTCACTCTCATTGGCCTGACGTTCGGCGCTGGTACTGACCTGCGATGATTTTTCGGTCAGCGAGTCACCCATCTCGCGCAGACTTTCCAGCCGCTGGTTAACACCTGTCACCAGCGCCTCCAGTTGGTCAACAAAGCCATTAAAAGCTTCCGCCACCGGGGTGTCCAGATCTACCCGATACGACAGATCAACGCCCTGGCCGGCCTGCGACATGCGACCGGTAGCGCTGGCAATGGACTCGCCTTCCAGGGCGTCGCGACAGGCCAGAATGGCCAGATAGATCAGTACCCCGGCTTCGGCGATAACATAACCGGCATGGATAAAAATCATGCTCCACATGGCATGTTCGGTAACCCAGACGCCAAAACCATTGATCTGCAGGTAGAAGAACAAAAAGTGGTGAATGGCGATGGTGACGGTGGCGACCACAATGGGCAGCCAGTCGCGGTAATAGATCAGCAGCGCCAGCAGCACAAAAATGGAGAAATGCATCTCAATGGTGCCGTGGCTCTGGTGGATGTGCAGGGCCGACATCACCATAAACGCCACTGCCATCAGGCATCGGTACAGACGGCTGCCACGAATGGTCTGCAGCAGTGCCACCATGACGGCCAGGGTGCCGCCACCCACGATCAGGGCGCTGCCCCAGGTGCCGTGCCAGGGAGCAAGGGCCAGTGCGTAAAGCAGACAGACGCCCAGCACGCCGGCCATAATGACGTCGGCACGCTTGTGATGTTCAGTGGACTGAGCAGCCTGCAGTAGCATGTTCATGGTAGTCGGCTCTTGTAAAACGGAGGAAAGGGGGGAGGGCATCCATACATATCGGCCCGCTCGGCACGATCTTGATGGCTGGGCTGCACCAGCTCTTATCTCTGCGGGTATACGCACTGCACTGACATCCGGTTCAGCGGTTCGTCTGTAACGGGGTTGTCACATAAATATTGTTGAATACGGGTCCAATCAGAATAACGTCGACCCAACAGGCACGGTGCACCGACTCGCACCGGCATATCACCGAGAAATGAGGTAGCACCATGTCGAACCAACAGCCGGACAATCCCCAACGTCGTTTTATGCTGAAGAGCAGTGCCATGGCGGTTGCGTTTGCCGCATCGCCTGCCGTCAACGCCCTGCAATCCATGGCCACCCGGCAGGGCCGCCCTGGCAGACCAGCGTCATCGCTGGCAGATAGTCCCTACGGGCCTGTGCGTCCGGTACGCGATACCGTGACCGGTCTGGAATTGCTGCAATTGCCCGAGGGTTTCAGCTACGCCAGTGTATCCTGGACCGGGGACACCATGAGCAACGGCCAGTCGGTCCCCTTCGGACATGATGGCATGGGCGTGATCGCCGAGCAGGGCGATGAAATCATCCTCGTCAGGAACCACGAGCTGGGAGCCGGGCCGCTGATCAATGCGCTTGGGCTGTACGATGAAGCGACCATCGCTGGTGGTCAGCGCGCCGCCGGTGGCAATACCAACATCCATTTCTCCCGCAGCCAGCGTCGCGAGATCCGCACCGTGCCCAGCCTGGGCGGCACGCTGGCGAACTGCGCCGGCGGTGTCACGCCGTGGGGGACCTGGCTGTCATGTGAGGAAACCACCAATGACAGCACCGCCGAGGGCGGGCGTAAGCATGGTTATGTGTTTGAAGTGACCGCTGATCCGGCGCAGACCACCGGCGACCCCATTGTGGCCATGGGCCGTTTCAAGCATGAAGCCGTTGCCGTAGATCCGGTCAACAGCCACGTGTATCTGACCGAAGACAACCGCAACCAGTCGCCGATTTACCGGTTTATTCCCAACGATGCCAGTCAGCAGACCGGCGCCCTGGAAAAAGGCGGCCGCCTGCAGGCGGCCAAGGTGGTGGGCATTGAACGCGCCAACCTGCTGGCGCCTGAGCTGGGTCAGGAAGTCGATCTTGAATGGGTCGATATTAACGACCCCGACATGGGGCCGATTGGTGATGCCAGCGGGCCGTATCTGCAGTCGCGTGAAGCTGGCGCGCTGAGCATCAGCCGGGGCGAGGGCATCTGGTATTCGGAAGGCCTGTTCTACATCGTTGACACCAGCGCCGGTGAAAACGAAGAAGGCGAGCCCGGGCAGGGCAATGGCGCGGTATGGATGCTGGATCCGGTCGAGAACCGAATGCGTTGCCTGTTTGCCTCCACTGATGCGGTGATGGGCAATAACCCGGACAATATCACCGTCAGCCCGCGTGGTGGCGTGGTGATGTGCGAAGACGGTGGTGGTGTGGAGGATCAGTTTGGTTTTGGTGAGCGGGTCATGGGCCTGCAGACAACTGGTGACTCGTTTATATTTGCCAAGAACAATATTGTACTTAGCGAAGCCAATATCACCTCGGCAGGTAAACAGTGCGCGCCCGGCGACTACCGCAACCAGGAAATCGCCGGTGCCTGCTTTGATTCGACCGGCGAGTTCCTGTTTTTCAACATCCAGACGCCTGGTATTACCTTCGCCATCTGGGGTCCTTTTGAGAAAGGACCCATGTAGTGCCCTTAGTCCTGCTCCTGGCGGCGCTTGCCCGCCAGGATGCCGGGCAAGGCATAGTTGCCCTCGTGGCAGGCGTACTCGTAGATGCGCTCATCCTGCGCCCGGGCGTATAACACCATCTCGGCAGTCCAGGGCTGCGTGTAGGCCACCGGATCGTTCATGGTGAAGCTGTAGACGATTTCTCCCGGCGATACCATGCGGAATGTCTCCGTCACTTCCAGGCCCGGGCCTGACCCGTAGTGTGACTGCTGTGGATGCATATTACGCGTGGTCACCACCAGCGTGTCGTCCTGCCAGCGGCCCACCGAATCGCCCATCCATTTATGTACCTCGGGCGGCAGGTGCTCGCCGTGCAAACGGATAATGCGGGCGTCGTGCATCATCTCCGCCATGATCATCACGTAGTCTTCCGTCTGCACAATCTGGTAATTGTTATTGTAGATGATGGGCATCATCGGCGGCCCGGCGCTGGAGTTGGAGGTGCGGAAGTCGTAGAACAGCAGGCAGCGCTCGCCGATGGTGGCCATCTCCGGACCCAGAAACGCATCGTCACCGTGCAGGTCGCGCCAGTGCTCCATCAGGTTCTGTTCCGGCGCACCCTCACGGAACGGGATCTGGCCGTCGGGCGGATCGATGATCATGGAGGTGCGGTATTCACCGTCGATATTCAGCACCTGGGTGCCACGGTCCAGCCAGAAGGTGTTGTAGGCGGCGGCAGTGTTGCCATCGGTGGGCGGCGGTCGGTCGGGATCGCTGGGCGCGAATGACTGTTGCTCGCGCTGCTGCGCGGTCTGTTGCAGGCGCTCTGCCTCCTCAGCGCTCATTGCGCGCTGGTCGCCGAAGCGCTCGGGGCGTTGTAAAGGTGTTTGTGTGCCGTTGGTCCAGATGCCCTGCAGATCGGGCTTGCCATCCGGTGTGCGGGGCAGTGCCTGCGTTTGCGCAATGGCAGCCAGGCTGCTGCCCAGGGCGAGCAGGCCGACCAGTGCGGTGCAAGCGGCGCGGGTTGGGAAGTTGCCGGGTTTCCTGTTGTTATTCAGCATTGTGATACCTGCAATTGGGGTGATCGGCCTGACTACTATAACTGAAAATGGCGAAGAGCAGGGCAGGCGAAATATTTTCGCGCATCGTATTGACAATCATTCCTATTCGCGTTTATTCTGCAACCTGTTCTGATCCCTGTTCCAGTAAAAGTCCCTGAAGTGAGGCTGCCCGAATGTACGTTTGCATATGCCGTCAGATCACCGACAAGCAGATCCGCGACTATTGCGCCGATGGCAATGTGTCCATGGCCGACGTGCGCGCCGATCTGGGCCTGGCCAGTGACTGCGGTCGCTGTGGCAAGTATGCCCGTCAGATCGTGGCAGAAACGGTATCCGCTGCCAATCTCAAGGATGTTGCCTACGCGGCGTGATGCCTTCGTCTGTGTGCGTCGACGACTGTTGCGCAAAACCCGAATCATTCTCGTTTTCACTCTCTTTTTCTTTTTAGTGTCAATGGCTTAGCGTAGTTTTGGCTTGACTTGAGAGCCATTACAGCGCACCCTTGTGGGCAGATTTCGGGCGTTGTTCGCCAGAAACGCACCGACCGATAAGGAGTCCCCCCATGAAAGCCGACAAAACCATGATCAAACACCTGAATAAAGCGCTTGGCAACGAGCTGGTGGCGATCAACCAGTATTTTCTGCATTCACGTATGTACAAGGACCGTGGCCTGACCAAACTGGCAGACAAGGAATACGAAGAATCCATCGACGAAATGAAGCATGCCGATCAGCTGATCGAGCGCATTCTGTTTCTGGAAGGCCTGCCCAATCTGCAAAGCCTGGGCAAGCTGCTGATCGGGGAACACACCCGGGAAATGCTGGAATGTGATCTGAAGCTGGAAAATATTGCCATCCCTGATCTGCGTGACGGGATCGAATATGCCGAGTCAATCCGCGATTACGTCAGCCGGGAGCTGCTGTCTTCAATTCTGGAAAGCGAAGAAGAGCACGTCGACTGGCTGGAAACCCAGCTCAGTCTGATCGACTCGGTAGGTCTGGAGAATTACCAGCAGTCGATGATGTAACAGCTCTGGAAAGTTAAAGGCAGGAAGGGCTCACAGCCCTTCCAGAAATTCCAGTACGGCGGCATTGGTTTCTGCAGGCAACTCCTGCTGAATCCAGTGCCCGGCCTCGGGCAACACCACCACACCGCGCAAGTCTTCCACCACCCGGCTCATCGCGCCCTGCAGGCGGCCCTGGGACGCACCCCCAATCACCACATCCTTTTCGCCAGCAATAAACAGCGTCGGCACGGTGATTTTTTCACCGGCCAGCTGAGGGGTGATCTCCCAGTTGCGGTGAAAATTCCGGTAATAGTTTACGCCGCCGCGGAAGCCGGCCGCTTCAAACTGGCTGACAAAATAGTCCAGATCTTCCCGGGTCAGCCAGTCGGGCAGGCCTCGGGCCGCGCCCAGGCGTGGAATCCAGCCGCCGGCAGAGCGGTGGCGATCGGTGACTTCCGGCGCCTCACGGGGCGAGTCCGGCGACAGGTACAAGCGGCTCAACAGCCCCTCCGGGTTGGCATCGTATTCGGCCTCGGCGACGCCCGGCTCCTGGTGGTACAGGATGTAATAGAAGTTGTCGCCAAAGGCATTACGCCAGCCATCCAGCGGTGATTCTGCCGGGCGGCCGCTGTAGGGCACACTCATGGCGACCAGCGCGGAGAAGCGCTCCGGATGCAGTAGCACAGTGTTCCACGCCACAATGGAGCCCCAGTCGTGGCCCATCAGAATAGCCTTGTCTTCGCCGTAAGCATCAATAATGCCGACAATATCAGCGGCCAGGGTGACAATATCGTAGTCTTCCACGTTGGGTGGTGCCTCGGTGGCGCCATAACCGCGCATGTCCGGGGCTACCACGCGATAACCGGCATCTGCCACTGCCTTGATCTGGTGGCGCCAGGAATACCATGACTCCGGCCAGCCGTGCGCCATGATCACCAGCGGGCCGGTGTCGCCCATGGTTGCCAGCCGCATGCGAATGCCATTGGTGTCGATAAAACGAAAGCTGATGCCGGGAATGGGTGACTCTTCGTTCATAAGCGCACTCTTGGTCTGGGTGTCGGTTTGTGCAAACAGAGGGCCTGTCACAGCGCTCAGGCACAGCAGTGCAGTGGCCGTGAATGTTCTGAACAGCAATCGTGAGGTTTTCATGCTCAGGGTCTCTCTGGCTTTGGTATGATGCAGCCGAGCTTACAACATTTATCTGGATAGAAGAACCTTATGCTGAGTCTGATGGACCTGGTCTGGTTGGCGTTGCTGGTGGTGCTGGTCAACCACTGGTGGCGGTCGCGAGACGCCAAAGCCTTTGCCCTTCAATACGCCGCGCGCCGCTGCAAGGAGCTGGATCTGCAGTTGCTCGACCAGAGCATGGTGCTTAAACAGAGCCGGCTGCGCCGCGGCGATACTAGCGTGTTGCAATGGTACCGGCGCTATGATTTCGAGTTTTCCTCCACCGGCCACGAGCGTTACCCTGGCACGGTAGAACTGGCCGGCAACCGCCTGCTGGGCATCGAAATGTCAGCCTATGTAAGCATTGACTGAAAACGTGTCAGTATTTATTTAAAAGCCCGGGTAACGCTGCTGTCCTGTAAAGAATTGATGCGACCGGTCGACAGCATTGGAGAAGAAAACAGCACGTCGTTGTTTTCCAGATACCAATGGTCGATACGAACATGACAGCATTTTTTTTACCTGCGATTAAATTGTTGAACGGTGTCGGGTTCAAGGCCAAGTTTTCGATCATTTTTATCAGCGTTTTATTGCCGCTGTCTGTTCTCACCACATTGACTCTGCAGAGCCTCAATGCGGAGGTGCAAACATTACGGAATGAGATCGACGGGGTATCGTTTCTCAATTCCATACGCAGGCCCATGGAGCTGGTGCAGCAGCACCGGGGGCTGATGGCAGCGCTGCTGACCGCGCCGGACGATGCCACCCAGGCTCGTGTCAATCAGCTTCGTCTCCAGGTAGACAATGTGACCAATGAGCTCGCGGAAGCCGCGACGCAGCTTGGCGCCAGCGCTGACATCAATAATCGCGTCAGAAGCATTGCCAGCGCGTGGGCTGCCGTCAAATCCACGAATACGATGACTCCCGAACTGAGCTTTGCTGCACACACGGATCTGATCAATGAACTGGTGCAGCTGGGGGAGTCCGCCTCGGACTCCTTTGAAGTATCATTGTCATCCCATCTGGACACCTATTACCTGGGTGACGCCATGGTGAACAGACTTCCCGCCATGAGCGAGGCGATGGGGCAGGCGCGGGCACAAGCCTCGGCCGCAGCGGCCAGTGGCATGCTGAGCGACGACGCCCGCATTTCGCTGGAAGTGCTGCTTTACAACATAGACGGCTATCGCTCGACTCTGGTTCGCGGGCTGGAAAGTGCCATTTCATATAATCCTGACCTTCGCCAGTCGTTGTCGGCGGCCATGCAGAGCAATGAGCGCGCCAGCAATGACCTGATTGATCTGGTGCGCAGGGAGCTGTTAGAGGCTGAATTCATCACGATCGACAGTGCTGCAGTTTTTGATGCCGCCACCCGTTCTGTTGGCACGGCCTATTCACTGTATGACGCTATAGCCCCGCAAATGGATCGTATACTGCAGCAAGAGCTCCGTGCAGTTTCGAACAATCTACTCATTGACATTGTCGTCGTGGTAACGGTGATATTGTTGTTGGCTTATCTTTTCATGAGTCTGTATCTGTCTATCAATGACAACGTTGAAAAGATAGGCAAGATCGCGGATTCGGTCTCTTCCGGCGATCTGTCAGTGCGCGTACAGATTTCTGCCAAGGATGAAATGGGCGTTATTGGTCAGCAGGTCAACAAAATCACCGATCAGTTTGAAAGCGTTATCCTGCAGGTGAGCAGCGCCATGACTCAGCTGGCATCCGCTGCCGAGGAGTTGTCCAGTGTGTCGCGACACAGTGCGGACAATGTATTGAAGCAACGCACAGAAACAGACATGGTAGCGGTGTCGATCAATGAAATGAGTGCTACCGTTCAGGAGGTGACGCGAAGTACTTCTCGTGCGTCGGAGGCGGCGGCGGACACCGATGAGCAGGCGGTCAGCGGGGCCAAGGTAGCAAGCGCAACAGCCCAGAGCATCGGGGCCCTGGCTGAGGATATTCTCAAATCAGCCAATGGCATGCAGCGCGTGGCGGCCGATAGCGAATCCATCAGCGGCGTACTGGATGTGATCATGGGCGTGGCCGAGCAGACCAACCTGCTGGCATTGAATGCGGCGATTGAGGCTGCGCGCGCCGGTGAACATGGCCGCGGCTTCGCAGTGGTGGCAGACGAAGTGCGCACTCTGGCAAACCGGACCAAGGATTCCGCCAGCGAGATCGAGACCATGATCGATCATTTGCAGGCGGGTGTAAAAGAGGCGGTAGTGCTGATGGAGCAAAGCCGTCATCAGGCTTCCAAAGGCGTTGAAAACGCCAACGAGGCTGCTCAGGCCCTGGACTCGATTACCCGGGCCGTGACCACAATACGGGATATGAATCTGCAGATTGCCAGCGCTTCAGAGCAGCAGAGTGCCACGACGGAAGAACTGAACAGGAACGTAACCAGTATACGCGAACTCGCTGAACAGTCAGCGGCCGGTGCCGATCAGACCACTGCGGCCAGCGAGGAGCTTGCGCGGTTGGCAGGTGATCTGCAACAGTCTGTGTCCAGATACACGACGAAAGAAGCTGCCAGATAGGGTATGCTGTTTCGGGCCAGCTGACATAGCAGAGGAGGTTTGCCCGTGAATCCTGTATACAGGCTGATGTTTCTTGCATTGATGGTTTGCGCCCAGTCCGGTTATTCCCAGCCCCCGGCTCAAAGTGACTCTGCCATGTCCGATACTTCAATCCAGCCCTTCAGCATATCAATATCCGATGCCGCGCTGACAGATCTGCGGCAGCGTCTGCAACGCACCCGCCTGCCCGACCAGATACCGGGCACCGGGTGGGACTACGGCACCGACACTGACTGGCTGAGCACGCTGCTGGCGTACTGGCGTGATGACTTCGACTGGCGTGCGCAGGAAGCGCAACTGAACAGTTTTGATCAGTTTGTCACCCACATTGACGGCGTGGATCTGCACTACATCCACCAGCGTTCACCGCATGCGCAGGCACGGCCGCTGTTACTGACACACGGCTGGCCGGGCTCGATTGTGGAGTTCCGGCATATCATCGACGCGCTCACGCATCCGGAGCAGCACGGTGGCAGCGCCGACGATGCCTTTCACGTGATCGCGCCGTCCCTGCCGGGGTTCGCATTCTCCGGCAAACCTGATCAGCCTGGCTATAACCCCGAACGCATGGCTCACATGCTGGCGGCCCTGATGCAGCGCCTTGGCTATCAGCGCTACGGGGCGCAGGGCGGAGACTGGGGTGGCATCATCAACCGCATTCTGGCAGCGCGTTACCCCGATCGGCTGATCGGCCTGCATTCCAATTTTGTGCTGGCCAGTGCGCCGCGTGACCCGGACATCCTGGCCGCGACGCCCGCCGCCGATATGGAAAAGCGTGAAGCGCGTCAGGCCTATATGGTCAATGAAGTGGGCTACCAGCAGATTCAGGGCACCAAACCGCAATCCCTGGGGGTGGGGCTGAATGATTCACCAGCGGGGCTGGCGGCGTGGATAGGCGAAAAGTTTCACGGTTGGAGTGATCTCAGCGGTGAAAACCCGGACAGCAAATTCAGTCGTGATGATCTGCTCACCAATATCAGCGTGTACTGGTTTACCCAGAGCATCACCTCATCGGCTCGTATCTATTACGAGAACCGGGCCGTACCGACGACCGAGCCCCTGGGTTTCGTCAGTGTGCCCACCGCTGGCGCCATTTTCCCCAAGGAAATCTACCTGACGCCGCGCCTGTGGGCGGAACAGGCTTACAATATTGTGCGCTGGACAGAGATGCCTCGCGGTGGGCATTTTGCGGCCATGGAAGAGCCGGAGCTACTGCTCAACGATATTCGCGCGTTTTTTGCCGGCCTGGAATAAACCGGGTTTACAGAGGCGGATGGCCCCAGGGGTCAGGCGGGGTGGCCACTTCTTCGCTCAGGTCAAACTCCACGCGGAACAGGCGGTTGGAATCCCGTCGCCCCAGTTCGTAGACAAACAGCTCGTCCGGCACAATTTCCATGGCCCAGACGTTGGTCAGTGACACCAGCATGTCGCCACGGGTAAACATGTCGATGGAGAACTGATCGACCGGAAATTCCTGGCGCATGGCGGTGCCGTCATCGTCGGTATCGCCGCCGTACATGGTCACTGCGTCATCGCTGCCATCTTCATGACGGTGGTCGTGTTTAAGGCGCAGGCCTTCGTCCGTGCGGGTCAGAATCCAGGTGCGGCTGTGGTCATCGCCGACATGAAATGGAATGCGGATTTCATTGTCACTGCATTCGCGCACATGCATGATCAGGGTCTGATTGGCAAACGCATCATCGGTCGGCGGCGGTGTGTTGGCGGCAACGCGCCCTGTAAATGACTGGCCGCAGTATTGTGCAATGTTTGCCATAAACCGGTCGGCGGGCTGGTCGCTGAGCAGGCGATCGGCGATAGCCCCGGTACTGTTGCCCTGCGGTTCACTGCAGGCAGCCAGTGACAACAGGCCGATCTGTACCGCGGTGATCATAACCTTGCGCAATCCCGGGCTGCGGGAGCAGAAGTTGTTGTTCATGGCCAAATCCCTGATTGTCAGGCGATTGAGGTTAGCCTGTTTTTCCGGTGCAGGCAATGCAGGCGCCGGGCATGGTCACCCGCGTGCATTTGTTTTGACATGAATGGGCGCGGCTTCTATGCTGATGTCCGGACATTATCACCGGAGAATAACAATGCGTAAGCCCGTGCTCTCTGTCACCTCAATGTTTGTGTCATCCCTGCTGGTTCTCAGCGCCTGCTCCGAGCAGACCGAATCCCCGCCTGTGACGTCAGCGACAGAGCAACCCGAATACCGTTACCAGACGGATATCCGCTGGACCAGCTATGGCATTCCGCATGTCAGAGCCGAAGACTGGGGCAGTCTCGGGTATGGCTTTGCCTATGCCACCGCGCGTGACGCAGTCTGCACCATGGCCCGTGATGTGGTGATGGTCAACGGCGAGCTGTCCCTTAACTTTGGTGAAGGCGGTGGCAATATGGAAAGTGACATATTCCATCGTGCCGTGCTCGATGAGGCCATGATTAACACCTACCGGGATGGCCAAAGCGAAAAAGCCAACGAGTTTTCGGCGGGCTATGTTGACGGCTACAACCGCTACCTGGCGGAACACGGTGACGATCTGCCGCCTGCGTGCGCGGACACCGACTGGGTGCGCAGCATTACCGAGCTCGATGTTGACAAGCTGACCATTGGTGTCGGCATTCGTTACGGACTGGCGTTGTTTCAGCGCGAGATGGCCAATGCAGCGCCTCCGGGCATGCCGGTCGCCAGTCTGGACAGTGACTTCGTTATCGACGCCGGCATTGGCAGCAATGCCGTGGCCATGGGCCGCGCGGTCACCGAATCCGGTCGTGGTCTGCTGCTGGGCAATCCGCATTACCCCTGGCAGGGTTCGTCCCGTTTTCACCTGATTCATACCACCATACCGGGCGAACTTGATGTCATGGGTGTGAGCCTGTACACCACCAACCGGGTTGCCATCGGTTTCAATCATGATGTGGCCTGGACGCACACGGTGTCCACCGGCATGCGTTCCACCGTGTATGCCCTGGAGCTGGACCCGGAGAACCCCACCCGTTACCGCTATGGCGACGAGTACAGGGACATGGAGCGGGTCAGCATCGAGGTGCCGGTGACCAATCAGGAAGGCGGTGTCAGCACGGTCGCGCGTGACGTCTACATGAGCCATTACGGCCCGCTGGTAGTCTCCGACCAGTTGCCATGGACCGACACCACTGCGTTTGCCATACGTGACGTCAACCTTTACAACGACAAGTCCGCAGCAACCTATGACGCGCTGAACACCGCACGTAATATTGATGAAGTGGAAGCAGCATTGAGCCTGCAGGGTGTGTCCTGGGTCAACACCATTGCCGCCGACAGTGATGGCACCGCCTTTTATGCTGACATCAGCGTGGTGCCCAATGTTGACAGCGCGCTGATTGAGGCCTGCCGCATTGATGCCGACAATGTGCCATCCAGGGTCGTGCTGCTCAACGGCAGCAACCCCGAGTGCGAATGGTATGACTCCGATGAATCAGAGATACCTGGCGCTATGCCGGCAGATGACATGCCGCGCATCCGTCGTGACGACTATGTCCACAATGCCAATGACAGTTACTGGTTGACCACGCCGCGCGAACCGCTGGAAGGTTATTCGCCCATTATCGGATCTGAGCGCACGCCGGTCAGTTTGCGCACTCGCGCCGGGCTGAGTTTTATCGAAGAAGCACTGGCCACGGGCGAAAAGATGGGGCCACAACACATTCAGGACATGTTGTTCAGTCACCGCCATTTTGGTGCCGAACTGTTCCTGGACGAGGTGCTGGCACTATGCACTGATCACAGCGAACCGGTGATGCTGGACGGCAACGAGGTCGATATTACCGCGAGCTGTGGTGTGCTGGCCGACTGGGATCGGCGCAGCGACATCGACAGTCGCGGCGCCCACATCTGGCGTGAGTTCTGGCGGCAGGCAGCGGCCATTCCGGATCGTTACGCAGTGCCGTTTGACGCCAGTGACCCGGTCAACACACCACGGCAGCTGGCCACGGACCAGCCGGCGGTGCGCTCAGGATTATTGCAGGCACTGGCCTATGCACAGACCTTTTTCCAGGACCAGGGTATAGCCCTGGATGCCACCTGGGGGTCGTTGCAGTACGAACCACGCAATGAGGAGCAGATTCCCATTCCCGGTGGGGATGGCGGCGCCGGCATGTGGAGTGTGATCACCTCACAGTTCAACCCTGAGGTTGGCGCCTACACACCCATCCTGCATGGCAACAGCTACATGCAGGTGATCAGTTGGGATGAGGACGGGCGCGTGGATCCGCGCGGCATTCTGAGCTACTCACAGTCCGAGGATCCTCGGTCTGCGCATTTTGCCGATCAGACCCGCCTGTATTCACAAAGCCAGTGGCTGGATCTGCCCTTCCACGAGGAAGACATCCTGGCAGATCCTGCCCTGCAGACCTTGACACTGCGCGAGTAACGGACGCGGATCGGCTGCCGTGCGCTCAGGCTTCAGGCGCGCGGCAGCGTGGGTCAGCCTGCTGGATGCCGGTGATCATCTCCCGGCTCAGTGGCAGCGGGTCACAACCATGACCGGTCTCGCAGATCATGTCCCACTGCGGCTCCGCCTTGATGTGGCAGTCCAGGCAGTTGCCGCCAAAGCGGTTTACCACATCGGTAAAACCGCGCACGGTAATTTCCGAGCCCTGCGGGCTGACGTTGAGTTCAAAAAATTCCCAGTCATTGGTCGCCGGGCTGGTGCCTTCAGGCTGCTTGACCATGACTTCCGTGGGCACCAGTTGTACCACCGAGCCCGTCGGGTAAGGCGCGCCTTCGGGTGCGTTGGCAGCTGCGATGGTGGCGTCAAGGTCACCCAGAAGATTGTCGACAAAGAAACCGCGCACTGCGGTCATGTCAGTCAGGCAGTCGAAGGTGCTGGCCTCGATGGCAATGGGCTGGCTCGATTGGGCCATCAGCTGGTTGATGCCCAGGCCGGCGGATAAGGCTACGGCAGCCAGCCCGATAACAATTCGTGTGCGCTTGGTAAATGATTTTTTCATGCAGGGTTTCCTCATCAAAAGGTCGGTATCAACTGGTCTGTCATTAGTATTGCAAGCGATAGTATCGCGCGCGATATAAAATCGCAACGGCTTGCGATGGTTCGAGCCCTGGATGCGATCGCTGCCACCGCGGTGGCGGTGAAATCACTGCAGATGGCGTATCAGGGCGTCCAGTTGCTGTTTCAGTTTGATGCCTTCTTCCAGCGGATAACCGGCGCTTTCAAACATCTTTTCAGGAATACAGGCGCACTTCTGTTTCAGGCGTTTACCCTTGCGGGTCAGGGTTATGGTCACCACGCGCTCGTCATCCGCGCTGCGCGTGCGCTCAATAATGTCCATCAGCTCCAGCCGCTTCAGCAGCGGGGTTACAGTATTGGTCGCCAGCTGTGCGCGCTGGCCTATGTGCGACACCGTGCAGGGGGCATCTTCCCACAGGATCAGCAGCACGATGTACTGTGGGTAGGTCAGTCCCAGTGGTTCCAGTAACGGTTGGTATAACCGCGTGACCAGGCGCGACGCCGCGTACAGGGGGAAGCATAACTGGTTTTCCAGGCGCAGGTAGCGATCCGTATCCTGGTTGTCATCGGCTTTGGCTGTCAGGGTTTTTGTGGTCGTTCTGGGCATGTTGTCACGTATATCCTGTCTGGGCGTGGGCGCGGCAACTCGCAAGCGCGCCCGATTTGCTTATAATGGCCATAGTTATCCATCGAATCAACTGGAGAGTGTTTGTGTCCCTGTGTTACCGATTGCCGCTGACCCTGGTCTGTTTGCTGACAGTCGCCGCCTGCGCCAGTTCTCGGGTGCTGACCGAATGGCCGGACACCGTCCCGGAACAGGATCTGTTCCTGCAGGCCTATCAGCAGGACCCGGAAAACCAGGCGCGGCAGACCGATGTCGAGTATCTGACCTGGGTGGTGCGTTTCTACGAAGGCTGGGAGATGATGGCTACCGGCTGGAATGACATGACACCGGTGGTGCTCAGTGATCTGAATGCACAACAGAGCGAACAGGTGGCCGACATGCGGGACAACCTGGGCGTGCTGATCGCCGCCGAGTGGGCCAAGGACAACGACGTGCGCATTATCGATACCGCGATGCTCAGCCTGTGGGGCGGTGTCATGGTGGCGGCGCTGGAGCCCGAGGTGCGCATTGACGCGATCGAACTGATTACCGATGACGTCGAGCGCCTGCTGGCCGGCGAGCTGGCGCCGGCGCGCATCAACGATGGCCGGTATGCGTCGCGGCTACCGATTGATCTGAATTAGCGTCTGAATTAGCGCCCGGGCGCCAGCTCCTTGTGGCGCACGATGATTTTCGACATATCGTGGCGGCAGGAACCCGCCTTGTTGATCAGCTTGCGCTCGCAGATATCACAGCGCACACACTCCTTGAAATCGATCTTCTCACGGCGTATCGCGCCGGTCGGGCAGGCGTGCTCGCACACGGTGCAGACCTGGCACTGCGGTACCCGCCTGATACGTCGGGGGCTGATGAATGACACCACGCCGAGTGCTGCGCCCAGCGGACAGACATAACGGCAGTAGAACCGCGGCACCACCACACAGGCCAGCAGGATCGCGCCGAGAATGGCAAACAGCGTCACCGATCCGCTGAGGAAGAACAGCGTGCCGAAGGGCTCAAAATACTGGAACACGGCGACATTGTTGGCGATCAGCGCCGCGCCGATGATAAAGGCCAGGAAGGCGTATTTGGTGTAGATCCCCAGATCGTGCCATTTCTGCGGCACCTTCAGTAACCAGCGCTTTGGCGTAAAGCGGCTGATGAAGTCCTGTACCGCACCAAACGGGCAAAGGGATGAGCAGAACAGGCGTCCCCAGATCAGCGTGGTCACTACGGTAAACACCACAATCATCAGCAGCGGCAGGTTGCTGAGCAGGAAACCCGGACCCTGGACCAGGGCGCCGGTGATATGTGCCACAGACAGAAAGCCGGCCTTCATGAAGCCAAGGTATACCACGACCAGCGTTAAGGCTGCCCAGCGCCAGCGCGCACTCTTGCGGAAGAACGCGGTCAGCACCAGGGCAAAAATCAGCAGCAGCATGGCTACCTCCGCCCACGGCGTGACACCCCAGGGCGGGTCAGCAAGAAACTGGTGGATGGCGCTGTTCTCTGTGCGGATAATACGTTCGATCTCGGCTTCGCTCAGTATCGGATCACCGCTGGCCAGGCGTTGTCCCAGGCCCAGAATCTCATATTGCAGCTCGTAAGGGTCCAGGCTGCCCAGCGGCTGGTAATAGATATTGATGGGCTGCGACAGGTCGTAACGGTCATCAAGCACAATCGCCCCGCCAAACTCGGCGCGCCCGGCGATCAGCCCTTCATCGGCATTGCCGGCAGAGACCAGCAGGTTGGCAGTCAGGCGCCGCATGGGCAGGTCACCCTGCTGCAGCTGCAAGCGGTCCTGACGAAACTGTTGATAACCGGTGCCGCCCACCGCCATCAGGATCATCTGGTTACCGCCGAGCCGGGAGCTGGCGTCACGTTCCGCGCGTGCGTACGCTGTGTTGCCGATAAAATACTCACCCAGCGCCGGGTGGCCCATGTAGGTAAAGGTCAGTTCCAGGGTTTCGCCACCAGGCAGGTCCATGCTGATCTGTCTGATGACCCCCTGCTCAACGAGTTCGTCCCAGCTGGTCTGCTGCATTTCCTGCAGGATGCGTTCATGGCGGGCGCGCTCCACGGCAGTGCCGGGCGTGAACCCATTATAGGCACCGGCGACACGGCGGGCCGCTTCACGGATGCCGCGGGTGATGGCAAAGGAGCTGACGGTGGCGCCGGCAATGCCATCGATGTCACTGTTGATGCGGAAGTCGTCGGCGATGGATTTGCCGGCAAACTGGCCCTGAAAGACTGGATCGGCCAGAAAGTCGCCCAGGGTGTTGGTATAGGATTCCACATAGCTGAGAATCTTCATGCCGGTCAGCTGATTGTTGAGGTCCACACCCACCAGCATGGGAATGGGCGCACTGAAACCGCGTTCTTCCGGCGGCACATCGGCGGTCAGGAAGACATAACCCAGCAGCTCCCGGCCGCCATTGGCTGTGCTGCGGTAGGCTTCGTAAACCGGCGGTTCGCCCTGCTTGTCCGAAAACTCATCAGCGGCGGGCATTACCTGTTGCAACCACTCAGGCTGCACATCGGTGGAAAACGGCGTACGCACCGGGTTACCTTCAACGGGTTGGCGTGGCGGTTGTGCCTGCAGGACGGTGCTGGTCAATGCCATAGTCAGCGCCATAGCCAACGCCATGACGGATACATACAATCGGGGGGCAGACATGTCGTTGTTTTGATCCTTGTTCAGTGCGTTACTGGCAATGGGCGCGCTTACTATAACCGCCGCCTTCAGCCAGCGGTAGCAGCCAGCGGCATTGTGAGACAAAATGTCACATAGTTGCGGGCGAACGTGTCAGCCGTGAGCCGATAAGACAGCCAGTGTTAAACCAAAAGGACCGCCATGAAATCGTTGGAACTGAGAATACCGCCGCCCCTGATCGCGCTGCTGTGCATTGTACTGATGTGGTACATACAGGGCTTCTATCCGCTGGGCTGGCTGACGGCTGTCTGGGTATTACCCGTGGCCATCCTGCTGGCACTCACCGGTATCGTCATTGCCAGCGCCGGGGCGGCCGCTTTCAAGCGGGCCCATACCACAGTTAATCCCATGCATCCCGAGCAGACATCGCGCCTGGTCACCGGCGGCATCTATCAGTACACCCGCAACCCCATGTACCTGGGCATGGCGCTGGTATTGACCGGCATCGCCCTGTATCTGGCTGATCTGAGTGCTTTTCTGGGCGTAGCGCTGTTTGTGCGTTACATCGGTCGCTACCAGATCGGGCCGGAAGAAGACATGTTACTGGAGAAGTTCGGTGACGAGTTTGAGACATATCAAGCACGGGTCAGGCGCTGGTTGTAATCCCAAGGGGAGGATATGTTAGGGTAGGGTCATGGACGATTCCAGAGACAAAACCGCCGCCTTGTACCGCATGGTGATGGATAAGCATCTGTGCCCGTTTGGCCTGAAGTCCCGTGACCTGCTCAGGCGCAAGGGCTACCGGATTGAAGACCATCCGTTGCGTTCGCGCGAAGAAGTCGATGCCTTCAAGGCCAGACACAAGGTCGAGACAAGCCCGCAAACCTTTATCGACGGTGAGCGCATTGGCGGCTATGAGGCCTTGCGCAAGCATTTTGGCCTGCCACCTGAGAAGCAGGAAGGCGTGACCTACAAGCCGGTACTGGCGATTTTCCTGTCCGCGTTGGCCATGTCGGTGGCGTTGATCTGGAACATTCGTGGTGCACCGGCAGTGATTCCCATTGTTGAATGGTTTGTAGCCATCACCATGTGCCTGCTGGCCGTCCAGAAGCTGCGGGATCTGACGGCCTTTTCCAATCAGTTTATTGTTTATGACCTGCTGGCCATGCGCCGGGTGCGTTATGCCTATGTCTACCCGTTTGCTGAGCTTTATGTCGGTGTTGCCATGCTCGGCGGGCTGATGGCGTGGCTGGTTTCACCGGTGGCGCTGTTCATCGGCGGTATAGGCGCGGTGTCAGTGTTCAAGGCGGTGTATATCGACAAACGCGAGCTCAAGTGCGCCTGCGTTGGCGGCAACAGCAACGTCCCGCTGGGGTTCGTGTCGCTCACCGAGAACCTGTTCATGATTCTGGCGGCGGTCTGGATGTGGGTCGCCTGGTAACAGTCTGCCACACTTTGGTCATGTAAAAGTGGTACAATCCGTGGTTTTCAGAAATTCCCGCCAAGACCTCAAGAACAGGAATAACCATGTCGATTGATGCCATTGATACTGCAAAGATTATCTATACTGAAACTGTCTCTTATACACATCTCCGAGCCCACGAGACAGGCAGAAATCT
>OLID01000095.1_pt1 | contig 58081 bp, 48 predicted proteins | sample 1609361 | NCBI WGS metagenome assembly OLID01 (sample SAMN05416778, study PRJEB24817) | seawater metagenome | isolation source: Sea water | place: Canada:Atlantic | collected 2013-07
TATGGTGGCGATATTACCACCTACGTTGGTGTCCGGAATCATTGAACCACTACAAATATCTGCGCTCGAATCTCTGCAATCAATAGAAATAAATCAGAATAACATTAAGCTTACCGAGGCAGAGGAAAGACTCGTTCGCATATTCACTATAAGGTGTGGTGGAGTAATGAGCTCGGTAACATCTTTGGGTGGGGGACTTTCCGGAGTTAGGGTCATAAAACTGCTCGTGACTGATCGCTATGGCGCCAAAATACATAACGCGGTCGCAAAACTCGGCACTCCAGAGGACATAAGGGATGAAGCCTACCGAGTACAGATGTACGTCTCTCGCTTGAATGAAAGCTCAACCCCTAGGCAGTTAGACAAAATTGAGTTTGGTGCAGGCAAAAACGCTGGCGTATTTTATAGTCTCGCTGATCCTTACGAAAGTACAGCATACGCCTCCGCCCTTAAAGGTGGTGAAATGGCGACACTCACTGTTAGAGGGATAGCCAGCGCGATATCTAATTGGAATCGCCAAATTCCTCAGCGCCCCGTGTCTGTAACCGAGATCAGACAGCGAACGCTGTCAGACGAGAAGTTCTTTGAGCTTGTGGAGAAATATGAACTTCAATGGATTTTGCCAATAGAGCAAGCCACAGTGCAGGTATGCTGGGGGTGTACACATGGTGACCTACATGGCTTCAACGCGCTCGTCGCAGAGGACGGAAGGTCGGTCGTCATCGATTATGGTGATGTGGCGGAGGGTCCTGTGAGCTTTGATCCTGTCACCTTAGAACTCAGTCTCCTATTTCACCCCGGCATGAATGAAACGGTGAATTCTGAGTGGCCTTCTCTAACTCAGGCTGAGAAATGGGGAAATGTTGAACTATTTTTGGATGGCTGCCCTGTTCCTGATTTCATTAGGGAGTGTAGGGATTGGGCTCTAGATATCGGAGCAGGCCAACGAGAGATATCTGCTTCTGCATACTCCTATTTAATGCGACAGCTTAAATATCCCGATACAGATAAAGAGCGAATTTTAGCCCTTTTAAAAGGTGTTAAAAATAATTACGACAACACCATGTAGACTTTGCCCGTTACATGTAATCCCCCCATTTATAACCGCTCTTTTGAGTAGAGGTTAAGCTGCCTCCAGCAGCCTGGATGGGGGGTATTCCTCCAATGGCCGTATTCGGTCGTTCATTGTTGTACTGCCACAGCCACTGAGTCGCCAGGAGCTGGGCATGGGCGATACTTTCGAACTGATGCAAGTCCAACCACTCATGCCGTGCGGTTCGATTGAAGCGCTCGATGTACGCATTCTGGGTGGGCTTACCGGGCTGAATGTAGATCAGCGTAATCTGGTTTCTATTGGCCCAGTCTATCAGTGACTGTGAGATATATGCCGGCCCATTGCCACAGCGAATGGCGGAGGGCTTGCCGCGCCATTCAATGATCTGATCCAGCGCACGAACTACCCTTTGCGCGGGCAATGACAAGTCGACTTCAATGCCCAGGCCTTCGCGGTTGTAGTCGTCGATCACATTGAATGTCCGGATTGTTTTGCCACTGACCAGCTGATCACTCATGAAATCCATCGACCAGACCTGGTTGGGTGCCGTCGGAACATCCAGCTCGCCCGGATAATCCCGCTGGATTCGTCGCCGGGGCTTGATGCGCAAGTTCAGCTCTAACTCTCGATAAATGCGATACACGCGCTTGTGATTCCAGGTGTAGCCCTTCACGTTGCGCAGATACAGAAAACACAAGCCAAAGCCCCAGCGTTTGCGAGTCTGGGTGAGTCGTAACAGCCAGTCAGCCACCAGAGCGTTCTCGCCACTGAGTTCCGCCTGGTAGCGGTAGCAGGTTTCGCTGATGCCGTATACCACACAAGCCATCCGGATGCTGAGGCCATGTTTGGCCACGCCCTTTCTGGCCATCTCCCGGCGTTGAGATGGCCTTACAACTTTCCCTCCAGGGCTTCCTGACGGAGCTCGGCCTTGAGCCGCTCTTCGGCGTACATCTTCTTCAGGCGGGCATTCTCAGCTTCCATCTCCTTCAGGCGTTTCATCATCGATGCGTCCATGCCGCCAAACTTCGAGCGCCACTGATAGATCAGCGCCGTGCTGACGTTGTGCTCACGGGCCAGCTCAACTACAGGAACTCCGGCTTCATGCTGTTTCAGGATGGCCATGATCTGGCTGTCGGTGAATCGAGACTTCTTCATCTGTCGCTCCTTTTGCGATCATTGCAAAAGTCTCTACTCAAAACCTCGATTATTTTCTGGGGGGATTACAGCTAATCGGTCTTCGAGTCGCCGCATTCAATTTCGTGTGACTTGCGACGCTGATGAATGACCCTACCCACATTAGGTCCTGCGCGACGGGAGCGGGTCATCCCTCGGTATCTCTGGGGGCCGAGGGCTTCAACCATTTACCGGGTAAGCCCGGACCATCCGATCGCTCCGCTGCCGCGAACGCAATCCAATCAGAAGTAACGGCACCACGATCATGGCGCTACCCACGGCGAACCAGAGGTCGGGCACCTCATGGAAACCTACCCATCCGATCAACACCGCCCAGATCAGGCCAGTGTATTCAGCGCTGGTGACCTGATTCGCATCCACCTGCTGGTAAGCAAGCAGGACTGTCATGTTATAGCCCAGGATGAACAATGCCGAGCCTGAGGCACTGATGAGCATAGAGCCATCCCAGCTGGCGCCTTCCCAGAGGGCCAACGCCGCTGCGGCTGGAACAATCAGCAGGTAATTCAGAAACAGCTTGTGAATCGTGGACTGCTGCCTGGGCAGCTTGCGCACCATCACGGCATTGATGGCCAAAGTAAAGGCTGAGCCGAGTGCGGCAATGGCTGCCCAATCGAATTCCACAGGCCTCAGGATCAACACGATGCCGAGGAACCCGCTGAACACCGCAGTCACGCTCATGGGTGTGAGGCGCTCGCCAAAAAGCAGCGCGGCCAGGACCATCACCAGTATCGGAGCGGCATAGAACACCGCGTTGGCCGTGGCCAGGGGCAGATTGCCCAGGGCTACGACCATGCACAGCATGCCAGCAAGATGGATGTGCGCGCGAAGGGCGTGGATTTTCAGACCTGCGAACAGGTACTTCCGATTCAGTTTGCCAGCCAGCGGTAGGAGCATGAACAGAGTCAGGACGCAGCGCAGGAAGGCAAACTGGAAAATCGGGGCACCGGGTTCCAGCAGCTTGATAAAGACATCGGAAATGATCGCCATAGCGTTGCCGATGACCAGTAACAGTATGGCGCTGTTAACAGTTTTTCCTGACATGGTGCCTCCCTTTAAGTTTCAGCAGCGAAGGTTTCATGCCCCCTTCGTACCTAGGTGGATTTCGTTAAATACCGCTCAATGCCAGAGACTACAGACAAGCGCTTAAAGGACGTCAAAAGCTCAGAGTCTCACGCTAAAGTTGTGAGCCGCTTTTTTAGAGACTGCTAAAACAGCCTCTGAAGCCTTGGTAACTCTGGGTTTGGGCTGTCCCACGTGTCATGAGATCGAATCTCAATCTCAAGTTGGAATGACAAACTGGCTCAGGAATTCTATTTGAGTGCTAATATCCGATAAAATGATCAATATTCATGTGCTATTAGAAAATTAGATAATGAAGCTGCCACCCCTGAAAGCCCTGCCTGTTTTCGAAGCCGTTGCCCGTCTCAACAGCTTTTCACTCGCTGCCGATGAGTTGGCGGTGAGCCAGAGCGCCGTAAGCCATCAGATCAAGCAGCTGGAAACCTACCTGGGCGAGCAGTTGTTCTGGCGCAGTGGACGGACGCTGTCGCTGACCGATGAGGGCCGGCAGTACCTGGATGCGGTCAGTTCAGCGTTGTTGCAGATTGAGCGGGCCAGTGAGCAGATTCTGGGGCATGAGGAGTCCTTGCTGAGGCTCTCGGTGTTCAGTTCGTTTGCCGTGCGCTGGCTGGTGCCAAGGTTGCCGGATCTGAAGCGGTTGCATCCTCAGCTGGATCTGGCGCTGGAGATGAGTAGTGGTAATCCGGTGTTGTCGGATCGGGTGGCGGATTGTTTTATTACCGTTAAGCCCACCTCGCCCGCATTCAGCTATGAGCTGCTTTACGAGGAGCGTCTGTTCCCCGTATGCAGCCAGGATTACTGGCAGAAGATACGCCGGGAGCTGTCGCTGGAGGAGGTTTCCGGCGACCCGGCGTCGATGTCATTAACACCGGCAATGGTGGCGGAGTATCCGTTGCTGTCGACATACAGTATCTATGACCGTCAGGGTGGGGACTGGGAAGCCTGGTATCGTGAAGCGGGCCTGGACCTGCCCCGATCGAGCCGTTTGTTGCATTCAAGCCATATGCTGCTTTCGCTGGAAGCTGCGCGCTTCCACCAGGGAATTGCGCTGACCAACGACTACATGCTCAGTACCCGCAAGGATTCCGGTGACTTTGTGCGCTTGCCCTGCCACTCCGTTATGACGGGCGACATTTTTTACTTTGCATGGAAAACCAGCCGTCGTCGTGAACGAGGGATTCAGCTTCTGCGGCGTTGGCTGGTTTCAGAAGCGATCAATTCAGGATTACGTCCGGAGGAGGTCTCTCAGTAAACATTCGCTTTATCGGGTGCTTTTGGGGTGAAAGCGCAGCGGTCTGGCTTGATGTCCAGCAGCGGGGTGCCGTCCAGACAGTCCAGGCCGCGCACGATCAGCGTTCCTTTTTCTATACGAACCAGTTTGACCATGGACGTGCCAATCGGGTTGGGTCGCACCGGGGAGCGCAGGGCGAAGGTGCCGAAGGTCTGGCCGTCGCTTCTGGGGCTTTGCCGGATCAGGTCCCGGCGGCTCTGGTCGAGCCAGTAAAGCACCTCAATGGTGTCGTAGTCTTCGAGCCCCGCCAGCGCGTTGTGCCAGACGGGGTCCAGAACCAGCTGGCACTCCGGGCCGTCAAGGCGGCCCTGGCGCGGGCAATCCTTGCGATCGCGCCAGGGGGTCCGGATGGCACCGATGAATCGCAACGTGGCGTCAGAGGCCGGTTCCAGTTCCACGGCCTCCTCATTGGGACGCAAATCTGCAAGATCGCTCATCGACCAGCCCGTACCTTATTTCTCGTCTCTGGGTGGGCGCTCGACCACCTTGCGTTTGCCCTTGGCACAGCGCGAAAGCGCTTTCAGGCCGTCGGCATCGAAAGCATCGACGCGGATCACATCATAGAGCGCTTCCAGTGCTTCCAGCAGTTTGTCGCACTCGTCTGCCTTGACCACGCCCTGGGCACAGGCCCAGTCAACCAGTTCCTTGCGCTGATGCCCCATCAACAGGTCAATGCCGCCCAGTTCGTCTTCATCGCGGTTGCGCATGGCGTCATGCAGCCGGCTGCGCATGTCCGCGGTCTCGTTGGCCAGCTTGTAGGCATTGAGCACCCGCCCGAGCGGATCTTCCGGGTCCATGGTGGTGTAGGTACCGCGACTGATGCGCTGGCGTACCGGGGTGTCCTTGACGATGGATTCCGCGACCTGTGCGCCCAGCTTGTCGTCCGGGCCGTTCAGGCCAGTGGCACCCAGCGGGAACACCAGCAGTCGCAGGGGCCAGCGCAGGGCCGGAACCGGGAAGTTGATGATGGCTTCGCGCATGGAGCCCTGTAGATCCCTGAGGCAGGTCTGTAGGCACCACTCTACCAGCGGCCGCTGGTCATCCGGGTAACCCTCCTCATGCCATTGTTTGATGACGGCGGTGGCGTAATAGAGTTGCACCAGGCAGTCGGCCATGCGCCCTGAGAGGCGTTGCCGGGCCTTGAGGCCTCCACCAACGGTCAGCAGAGTGACGTCAGTCATCAGGGCGAAGGCTGCTGAGAACCGCGCCAGCTGTCGGTAGCTGGACTTGATGTTGCCTTGCCGTGGCACCGATTCGGCCCATCCCCTGGTCAGTCCCAGCAGCAGGGCCCGAAGGGCGTTGCGGGTGGTATGGGCCAGATGCCGGTAGAAGATACCGTCGAATTTCTTCGCTGCCTTGTCCTCGTCTTCCATGCCTGCTGCTTCGATTTCCTCAACAATGAACGGATGGCAGCGGATGGAACCCTGGCCGAAGATCATCAGGCTCCGGGTAAGGATATTGGCGCCTTCCACGGTGATCCCGATGGGGACCGCCTGGTAGGCCCGGGCCAGGAAGTTGCGGGGGCCGGTGATGACACCGCGGCCTGCCACCACGTCCATGGCATGGTTGATGACTTCCCGCATCAGGTCGGTATTGCGGTATTTCAGCACGGCGGACGGCACCGAGGGCCGCACGCCACGGTCCAGCATGCCGGAGGTCAGCAGCCGGGCAGCGTCCATCATGTAGGTGTAGCCTGCGATGGGCTCCAGGGCTTCCTGCACGCCTTCAAACTGGCTGATGGTCCGGCCGAACTGTTCCCGGGTGTAGGCGTAGGAGCCGGTGGCCAGGCTGGCCACCTTGCCGGCACCGGTGCCGAGGGCGGGCAGGGAGATGGAGCGGCCGATAGACAGACACTCCAGCAGCATGGTCCAGCCCTTGCCGAGCATATCCTGGCCGCCGATGACCTGTTCCATGGGAATGAACACGTCGTTGCCCCAGGTGGGACCATTCATGAATACGGTGTTCATGGGCAGGTGGCGGGCACCGGCGTTGACGCCGTCCGTGTCTTTGGGCACCAGTACACAGGTCACACCGATTTCATCGGAATCGCCCAGCAGCTTGTCCGGATCATAGACCTTGATGGCCAGGCCGATCAGTGTCGCCACCGGGGCCAGGGTGATGTAGCGCTTGTTCCAGGTGACTTTCAGGCCCAGCACTTCCTTGCCGTTCCATTTGCCCTTGCAGACGATGCCTTTGTCCGGAATGGCGCCGGCGTCGGAGCCGGCCACCGGGGAGGTGAGGGCGAAACAGGGAATCTCGTCGCCGCCGGCGAGTCTGGGCAGATAATGCTGTTTCTGCTCATCGGTGCCGTAGTGCATCAGCAACTCGCCCGGGCCGAGGGAGTTGGGCACCATCACGGTAACGGCAGCCGATACGCTCCGGGTGGAAATCTTCATCACGATTTCCGAGTGGGCGGTGTTGGAGAACCCCAGGCCGCCGTCTTCTTTGGGAATCACCAGGCCGAAAAAGCCGTTCTCACGGATGAACTTCCAGACCTTGTCCGGCAGGTCGTATTGCTCGTGGGTGATTTTCCAGTCGTCGAGCATGGCGCACAGCTTTTCCACCGGGCCGTCCAGGAAGGCCTGTTCCTCGCTGGTGAGGTGCGCCGGCTTGGCGTCCAGCAACTTGTTCCATTTGGGCTTGCCGGAGAAAAGTTCGCCGTCCCAGTCCACCGAGCCGGATTTCAGGGCTTCCGCCTCGGTATCCGAGAGTTTCGGCAGCCGGCTGCGCACCCAGCCAAGCAGGGGGCGGCTGAGCTTGTCGAGGCGCAAGTCGCCGGGAATAACAAGGATTAACGCCAGCGCCAGCAGTACACCGCCACAAAGAATGCTGATCAGGTGCCATTCATCCTGGAACAGACCCACAACGGTCGCAATGGACATGACGGCAGCGGCTGTGGTGCCGCCTATACCCAGGTAGATCAGCACCAGGGCACTGATCAGCAGAAGTAGAACACTCATGTGAAGACCTCCGTATCGTGAATGCAATCAGCGAGAAACTGACCTTTACCATCGGTCAAAGCCTGACCAGTTGCAAGAGGCGTGGGGGCGGGATGTAAAGATTGATTGCAGTAATGAAAAGCATTGTCAAAAACCCGCAAGTTTCTCTCCATTGATTGATCCAGACTGCAACTTTCGGAGAACACATAGCCTCATTCAATAAAAAGTACCCGGAGCCTAATGATGTTTAGCCAGCTCACCGTTGCGAAACGCCTTGCCCTTGGCTTTGGTCTGATTCTGTCGCTGATGATTGCCATAAGTCTGGTTGGTAATCATCGGGTCGGTTTTATCGACAGGACCCTGACCGACGTGGGTGATGGCGCCGCCGTGAAGCAGCGCTACGCCATTAACTTTCGGGGCAGTGTCCATGACCGGGCAATAGCCATTCGCGATGCAGTACTGGTTGAGAACGACCGGGAGCTACAACGGCACCTCGCGGACATTGAGCGTCTTAAGGGGTTCTATCGGGATTCCGCCGGCCCGATGGATAGGATGTTCCGGGAAGAAGGCGCTAACAGCCGGGAAAGGGAGCTCCTGGCAGCGATCAAAGAGATCCAGCGCAGGGCCCTGACGCTGACCGACGACCTCCTCGAGCTTCGCCTGGCGGGAGAGATCGACCAGGCCCGGGCATTTCTGCTCAGCGATGTCTCTGGCGCTTACTCGGAGTGGTTGAAACGGGTAAATGCCTTTATTGATTACCAGGAAGAGGTGGTTACAGGTGGCGTGGATGAGGTTCGCGAGGCAGCGAGTACATTCAATGCGTTGAACCTGGCCGTCACCGGTCTCGCGGTGGTTCTGGGTGCCCTGGTGGCACTGGTGATCATTCGCCGATTGAAGAAGATTCTTGGCGGTGAGCCCGAAGACGTTGCCCGGGCCATTCGTCAGCTGGCCGATGGTGAGTTGGACCAGGAGCTCCGGACACGATACCCGGATAGCGTGATGGGCGCGCTGCAGGACACTGTGGAGCGATTGGGCGGCATTATCCGGGAAGTAGGGTCTGCCGCTGAAGAGCTCTCCACTTCCTCCTCTGAACTTGAAAGCACTTCGGATAACAACAGCCGACAGATACGTCTCCAGGCGACCGAGGCGGAACAGATGGCCACGGCGGTGAACCAGATGGCCGCCACGGTGAACGAAGTGGCGGGTTTTGCCGCCAGCGCGGCAACCGCCACCCAGAAAGCCGACATCGAAGTGGAGAGCGGTAATCGCGTGGTGCAGGAAACCGCGGCCTCCATCGGAGAGCTGGCGGAAACCCTGGAGCAGGCAACACAGACTGTGCAGCGCGTGTCCCAGGACAGCGCCAATATCGAAAAGATCATCGAGGTGATCAACGCCATCGCCGAACAGACCAACCTGCTGGCGCTGAATGCTGCGATCGAGGCGGCACGCGCCGGCACCCATGGACGAGGATTCGCTGTCGTGGCCGACGAAGTACGGTCGCTGGCATCGCGGACCCAGGATTCCACCCGGGAAATTCAGGAGATGATTGGAAACCTGCAGGCGGGCGCCGGCCAGGCGACCGAGGTTATGGAAAGCAGTCGGGAGCTTGCCCGCACCACGGTGGACAAGACCAGCGAGGCGGAAGCTGCTCTGGCCCGGATTCGTCATGAGGTGGGTGCCATCAACGACATGAATGCCCAGATCGCCAGTGCCTCGGAAGAGCAGAGTTCCGTTGCAGAAGAAGTTAACCGCAATATCAGCCGCATCCATGATGCCACGGTGGAGACCTCAGCCGGTTCCGAGCAGGTGGCCGGGGCAAGCCGTGATCTGGCCGTACTTGCCGGCCAGCTGCGTTCCAGGGTCAGTGTGTTCCGGTTTAAAGGCTGAGTCCGCAGATCAGCAGCGCCAGGGTTGCCAGCAGCACCCCGACGTTGATGCCGAGGAGTGTGTTGAATTGTTCGGGGCGGTTGAGCGCGCCTGGCAGCTTGACGCTTATCCAGATGGCTGCCGGCAGAGGCGCAAACGCGAGAGCGGTCCACAGCGGCAACCAGCCGATCCAGATTGCCGAGCCCAGAATCCCAAAGCTGCCCAGCAGCAAAAGCGCAACCAGGCGGGTGGCGGCTTTCTTTCCAAGAGTAATCACCAGATGTCGGCGCCCGACTTTCCGGTCCGCGTCGGCATCCGGTATCTGATTGATCAGCAGCAACTCACTGACGAGCAGCAGGCCGATGGTGGAAACGGTAAGGGCCGTTGCGTCCAGCCGGGCCCCAAGGGCAATCAGACTGCCCAGAATCATCACCGGTCCGAACCCCAGCCCCGGAGCCAGCAGGCAAATCAGCGGCGAACGGGTAATCCAGCGGGTATACGTGAGCACCAGCACCACGCCGGCCGCGCCGAGCACCAGCATTGGCAGGCCCCGGAGCCAGAGAAAATACAACCCGATTGCGACAACCAGTCCCAGTGTGCCAAAGGCGGCCAGCAGGACTTGCCGGGCGGCGGTGGGAACCTCCGGCAAGGCACCACTGCCGCCGGAGAATGGCGTGCGACGGGTAATCAGATCCAGCCCGGAGGCAAAGTCTTCGTACTCATTGAGCAGATTGACGGCGGCATGGGCCAGCAGGGCGCCAATCAGGACGAGCAGGGTATTGAGCAGGGCCGGAGGCTCGCCCTGGTGCCAGGCTACCGCCACGCCAAGGCCGGCACACAGCGGTGCGAGTACCAGGAAATTGGGTCGGGAGGCGCGCACCACCGCAACGGTTTCAGACATCGGGTCCTTCCTCGGCTAACAGAGCGGTTAGTGGGGCAGATGCTCAGACGTAGCCGGCGGCAAACACCAGACCGAGCACAACCGGCATAACCACAAGACTGCCCAGATTGCTCAATAATACCAGCGAGGCGACCTTGTGTGGCTCCTGCCGATACTGTTCCGCCACCATGTAATTGAGTACGGCCGGAGGCAAGGCTGCAAATACCCACAGCGCCGCCACCTGCATCCCGGGAAGATCCAGAACCGCAATCATCGGCCATGCAAGGATCAGACCGCTGGCGGGACAGGCGATGGCGCCCAGCATACCCAGTTTCCAGTCACTGAAATCGATATCAAGCATGCGCACGCCAAGGGCAAAGAGCATCAGCGGTATGCTCACACCACCGAGCATGTTCAGGGTTTCCAGCAGCCATTCCGGCAGGGTCACGCCCCCGAGATTGACCGAGAGCCCGGCAATACTGGCAAATACGATGGGCAGCTTCAGGCGTTTTACGATGGAGGTATGGGGGGCGAGCATGTACAGCCCCACCGAAAAGTGCAGCAGCATTTCCACGATGAATAGCACAATGGCCGCCGGCAGGGCCTCATCGCCGAAGGCCAGTACCAGCAGCGGAAGACCCATATTGCCGGAATTGTTAAACATCATCGGTGGCAGAAAGGTCTTCAGGTTCAGCTTCAGAACCCTGGCCAGCGGATACAGAACAATTCCTGATCCGAGCACAACCACCGTGGCGGCCAGTGCAAGCTGGGCGTAGTTCTGCAGCGGAGCCTGCTGGTCAGCAAGAACAGCGAAGACCAGCATGGGCACAAACAGTTCCATGTTGAGAACGTTCAGTCCCTGGATGTCGGGCGTCCGGTAGCGGCCATAGAGTGCGCCGCAACCGGCGATCAGAAACACCGGCAACATGGTGGACAGAATCTGGCCAATCATTGAACAGGCTCCGGGGAATGTTTGGAAGTTTTTATTGGATAAACCGTTAGGTTCGCAAGTATCGCCCTGCTTGGGCAAGTGTTTATCGACGATGTTCGACCAAAGCCGGATATGGACACGGTGGCGACATCGGCAGCCGACGGTTGCGATGGCCGTTCGGGCCCACCACAATACCGTTTTCCAATGTTGTTATCTGCCCTGGAGAGTCCCTGTGTCCAGCCCGTTTGATCAGCCGGTTTCCCGGGAACACACCTGTTCCGTCAAGTTTGATGCCCGCAAGGCGGTTTTTGGCACCGAGGATGTTATCCCGGTCTGGGTGGCCGATATGGATTTCGCGGCACCGGAGGCTGTCACCCGTGCGTTGAGGGAGCGGGCGGAACATCCGGTTTATGGCTACACCCTGTTTCCGGACAGTCTTTACCAGTCGATGATCGACTGGTTTGCCAGTCGCCATGACTGGGAGATCCGGCGCGAGTGGATACTGATGGCGCCCGGCGTGGTGCCATCGATCAACGCCGCGTGCATGGCCTACGCGGGACCCGGTGAGGGCGTCATCATCCAGCCGCCGGTTTATCCGCCGTTTTTCAGTTCGGTGCGGCACAGTGGCCGGGTGGTGATCGAAAACCCCTTGGTGCCGGAGGATCCGGACACCGGAGACCCGGGCCACTACCGCATGGATCTTGATCACTTGGAGCAGTGCGCAGCCCGCCCCGATGCCCGGATCCTGCTGCTGTGCTCGCCCCATAACCCGGTTGGCCGGGTTTGGTCGGAGGAAGAACTGACGGCGGTGCTGGATATTGCTCGCCGGCACCGGCTGGTGGTGGTCTCCGACGAGATTCATTGTGACCTGACCTTCACGGATAAACCCCGCCACACCATGCTGGCGAAGCTGGCCGGTCCTGAAGATGCACTGGTAACGGCGGTCGCACCGAGCAAGAGTTTCAACATGCCCGGCCTCGGCCTGTCGGCTCTGGTTATTCCCGATGCGGACCGGCGCAAGGCAATGAAGGACGTGTTTGAATCCATGCATCTGCCCCAGTGCAATCCGTTCAGTATTGCCGGGTTTGAGGCCGGCTACCGCCATGGTGCCCCCTGGCTGGACGATCTGATGGCCTATCTGCAGGCCAGCCGGGACTATGTGGTGGAGGCTGTTGGCCAGCGCCTCCCCGGCGTTCGGGTGTCTGCTCCGGAGGGCACGTATCTTATGTGGCTGGATTGCCGAGAACTGGGTCTGGACGATGCGGGTCTGAAACGCTTTTTTGTTCGGAAGGCCGGTGTGGGCATGAATCCCGGACTCTCCTTCGGAGACCCGGGCAGCGGCTTTATGCGCCTGAACATCGGCTGCGCCAGATCGGTTCTGGAAGAGGTCATCGGCCGCATTGAAGCGGCTCTCTAGTCAGTTGCCCGTTCCTCGTTACTGTTGGCCTTCCAGGGAACAATGATCCTCCACCAGTTGCCAGCGAGGAGGCTTGTTCATGCCGGGCATGTCACCATTGGTTGCCCGGATAGCCTCCCAGATCTGACCGCCGTGGGTGACCAGGCTGCCAACCGTGTAGCTTCTGGAAAATAGCCACGGGTCCGGTCTTACGCACATGCCGGAAGACGTCTCGCCCCGTTTGCTCTTGCCGACGGATTGGCCGGCCTCGGTGCCTTTCTGGCCGTCTCCGGTCCGGGTTTGGTCAACCGGTTGCTTACGGCCCTCGCAGTCCGGCACAGAATCCAGTTCTTTCCAGTCGAACGTAATGCCGGGCTCCAGGCCCTCGTGCAGTTCGCGGGACTCATACCAACTGCCTTTGTGAAAGACCGCTGCACCGGCTGGATAATAGCGGGTAGGCACCCACTTTGACTCTTCGGGATCACAGGGTTCCGCTGCAGCCGGCGCCGACAGGCCAGCGGCCAACAGGACCAGAACCAGGCAAAAGAAGCGGTGAGAGTTTCCTGGCACAGGTTTAATCATGGGGGTCTCCTTTTGCTGAGCGTTCCGGGGTTGGGTAGTGGGTGTGTTTCCGGGTCTGCGTGGCCAGCACCAGCCCGGCCAGGATCAGTGCCCCGCCGATAACATGAAACAGCCCGAGGGATTCGGCCAGGAAAATGCCGGCCAGAACCGAGGCAAACACAGGGGTCAGGTACATAAAGATGGCCGCCCTGGCCGGACCAATTTTATGCACACCGTGGTTCCAGAATCCATAGGCCAGGATCCCCGGGAAGATGGCGAAGTACAGCAACGGCATGGCGGTGCTTTGCGACAGCTCAAAGCCACCAGAGAAGAACAGCAGATCCGTCAGATAGAAGGGCAGGACGACCAGTGTGCCGAGGAGAATCTGGGTGGTCAGAAACGTTAGTGCAGGCAGTGGTACGGCCTGCCGTCTCAGTAGCACCGAGAACAGGCCCCAGCTGAACACCGCCGCCACCATGATCAGATCGCCGGGTTGGGCCTGGAGATTGGTCAACACCGAGAGGTCGCCGCGGGCAATCACGGTAACGATGCCAGTAATCGCCAGCGCGATTCCCAACGCCTGAATCGGCCGGGTCCGGTCGCCGAGCAGGATCCAGGCAAGCAGAGCGACAAAAATGGGAATGGTGGCGTTGATCAGGGCAATGTTGGTCGCGGTGGTTGTGGTGGCCGCCAGATACAGCAGGGTATTGAAGGCTCCCACACTGAAGGTCGCCAGTGCCAGCATGGAACCGAAGCGCTGGCGGATAACCTGGCGGTGGCGCCAGATACCCGGCAGGCCGAAAGGCAGCAGGATGGCCAGGGCGATTACCCAGCGCCAGAACGACATGGAGAGCGGCGGAATGTTCTCTACCGTGCCCCGGGCGACAACGGCGTTGCCGGCCCAGAACAGAGGTGTAAGAACCAGCCCGATGTAGGCCAGGCCGGGAATTCGTGACAAGACTCCGGCGTTCTCGGAAGACACAAAGGCTCCTGTGGGGTTGGTGAGGCCCGAAAAAAGCCTAGCATACTACTCTCCGGGAACTTCTGCCTCCGTACCAATGTGGTAGGCGGCAAAACCGGCCATCACTACCTGGTCCACGGCCATACCGATAACCCGGCCATCGGTGGTGGACCGGATGGGGTGCTGGGCATTGGTGATCGGATCGGACACGTAACCGAGAATCTCCCCTTCCGATACGCTGGCCCCCAACTCAATTTCGCTGAACAGAATCCCGCCGTGGTCCGCGCGGATCCAGTCGGAATCGTAGTAGACAGGCTCCGGATCGCCCCACACGAACATCCGGGAGATCATGCCCTGACGCTCCATCAGGCTGGTTAGGCTGTTCACGCCGGCACCGATCTGATGCTGCTGTATACGGTGGGATTCGCCGGCTTCCAGGGTGACGGTGCGAATACCGGCTTCCACAGCAGCGGTGCGCAACATGCCCGCAGAACCGGAGCTGTGAACCACCGCCATGCGGTCAAAGCCCCGGGTGAATTCCGCCACGTCCGGGTTGTTCATGTCGGCGCGAAGCTGCGGCAGGTTGGTGCGCTTCAGTGAGCCGGTGTGGATGTCCACCAGCATGTCGCACTTGCGAATCACGTTCTCGAACAGTGAATGGGCAATCCGGTCGGCCAGGCTGCCATCGGGGCTGCCCGGGAAATGCCGGTTGAGGTCCCGGCGATCGGGCAGGTAACGACTGCCCTGCTGGAATCCCGGCAGGTTCACAATCGGCACACCCACGACCGTGCCCGACAGCTTCTCCGGGTTCAGGTCATACATGGTCTGGCGGATGATCTCGATGCCATTCAACTCATCCCCGTGAACTGCCCCGGTGAGGCACAGCGTCGGGCCGGCGTTGATGCCGTTGACCACCAGAACCGGGGTTGTCTGGGACAGCCCGGCAATCTGAATGCCGGGGGTCCAGGCCAGGCGGGTAGACGTGCCGGGCAGGACATCATTGTCCAGCAGCGTGAAGACCTCGCCTTCGCGAATCTCGGGCTCCGGCTCCGGCTCCGGCTCCGGCTCGGGTTCGGCCACCGCTTCGGTTGCCATGACCTCGGATTCTGCGGCATCTGCATCGGTATCTCCGGGCGCTGAAACCTGTGCCTCCGGTGGCGGCGCAACCTGCTTGAGATCGATGTTCGGGGCTACCTTGCGGGAACCGGCCGAGGGCGTATCGATACCGGCTCCGCCCTGTGGGACTGCCGGCTGACGGGCTGTATTGTTCTTCCCTTTGGTCTGCAGAGGGGCCGAATGCTCAACGTCCTCGACGCTCTCGTCCTCGGCCAGTTCCGCGATCAGCACTTCGGATTTTTTGCTGGCCTTTGCCGAATCGGTTTCGGCCAGAACAGGTGCCGACAGCCAGGGTATGACCAGGCCAATCAGCAGGATCCGGGGGGACGGTTTTTGAAGCCGCTCAAACAGCATATTTCCTCACGGTTCGTCAGTGTGCGCTCAAGGATAGAGTGCCTCTGGCGGTCATGAATACTGCTGTGACAAAGGTTTAATGCCACTTTCATGAAATCCGGGCAAGTTATAACGAAAACAGTTATACGCCGGAAAAGTGATTAAAAATATGGGTGTTTTGCGAAATCCCGTGTGCTTTCGTTACTCCCGCGTTAGCTGTCGTGTACGACATGCCACAGATCGTCCTCCCGGAACGCCCTGTGCTCCGCCTCCAGCTTCAGTAAATGCGCCAGGGCTGACCGTGCCGCAAGGCCGTGGATGGCGGCCGGAACATCGTCATAGGCTTTTGCGGTAAGAGCTTTCAGGTCTACAGGAGCCAGGGCTTCCAGCGCGCGGGCCACCTTGTGCTCACGGGACAGACGGTGGGTGATCAGGAAATCGATCACCGCTTCGGGATGCCCCATCAGAAAGCCGTGTGCTGGCGCAATGTAGCGAATGGATTCGGCCAGCAACTCGTAGAGCGACTCGATGTAGGCCTTCATGTCGCCGTCCGGCGGATTAATGACCACCGTTGAGCCCTGCATGATGTGGTCACCGGAAAACAGCAGCTTCTGGTCGACCAGCAGAAAACACAGATGGTTCGAGGCATGACCCGGGGTATGAAGCACCTTCAGGAGCCCGGCTTCGGTCACAATCAGATCACCGTGCTCCGGTTCATCATCGGCCCGGAAGGTCTGGTCCTGGCCGGCACCCGGGGGCGCCGGCCAACCGAACACCCGGCAACCGGTGCGCTCTTTCAGGGCGGCAACGGCCGGCGAATGGTCCTGGTGCGTGTGGGTTACCAGAACCTGGTCAATGACGCCACCGGTCACCTCCAGAATTCGCTCGATATGGGACTCGTTGGCGGGGCCGGGGTCGATCACCGTGAAGCGTTCATGGCCCAGAATGTAAGTGTTGGTCCCTGGCCCGGTCATCATCCCCGGGTTGGGCGCCGTCAGCCGGGTGACACGGGCCGCGACCTCAACCGCCTCTCCGGGATTAATCTCCGCCCGGGTCGAGCCTTCACCTTCCGGATCCAGCTTCGCGGCCTCATCATAGGCCGGCGCTCCCGGCTCCAGCGTCACCGGCTTACCCTTTTTGACCGCCGGCCAGGGCTGGTTGGGGTAGGGCTCGGGCGGGTTGGCGTGGGCATAGCGCATCAGCGCATCGGTGGTCTCGAACCCGTTCAGCACCCGCAACGTCCGAATCGTTGGCAACCCCAGCAACCGCTGGCCGTTCCGATGATCCTCAAGGGCCTGTTCCGGGCGGATCCAGACATGATCGATGGTTTCGATACCGTCGTGCCCGGCCAATTGACCTTCCGGAGCGGGCGTCACGAAAAACCGTGTATCGAAACGCCTCGGCGGCCCCGGCGGCGTAATCCAGTGGCCGAGATAGGCAAGCCTGTCCAGCGGAAGCGCCAAGCCGTGCTTTTTGCACAGACTGGCCAGAGACAGATCGCCGTCGAACACCGACCTCCGATCCGCATGGGCCGGATGATCCCCGGATATCGGGTTGCCCTGTTTATCCACCGCAACCAGAACCCCGGACTCCTCAAAACACTCCCGAACCGCCGCCAACATATAGTCCGCGCCGCCTTCATCGACACTCATGGTCTGACTGATCTCGGCGTCTCCGGGCCCGATAATATGGTCCTGCCCGTGAGTCTCGTTTTCCTCGACTCGCCCGCCAGGGAATACAAAATAGCCGGGCATAAACACGGCGTCCCAGGTGCGTTGCAGCAGCAGGACTTCAAGGCCTTCGGCTGTATCTCGAACCAGAACCAAGGTGGCAGCAGGGCGAATATCCATAAAACTCCATCTTCAAATATTTATTGTCAGTGCGCGGGAGTGATACGAACGATGGCAGGGAAGGGCTTTCCAAAACTGTCTGTCGCCAGGGATGGCGACAGTCAAGCGTCACATGGACGTGCCGCAAGGAGCGTGTTTTGGAAAGCCCTTCCCTGCCGTCGCTCCACCAAAACCATCGGCGCGGAGGTCTCATAGCAAGATAACCGATTTGGGACTGGGCGTCTTGAGATGAACACTAAAGTCGAACAGCGTATGATTTGCCCCAAGATACCCAGTGAAAACAGGAACCCCCGTGGCCCGAATCAAACTCTCCTTCCCGGACGACGTCTTCTGCTTCGAAACCAGGATGCCCGTCAGAATCACCGACATCAACGGCGCCAACCACCTCGGCAACGACGCCCTCATCTCCATGCTCTCCGAGGCCCGGGCCCAGTTCCTGGTCAGCTATGGCATTCAGGAAGCCAGCAAGGACGGCACCGGCATTATCGTCACCGACCTGGCCACCATGTACCAGTCCGAGTCCTTCTTCCCGGAAATGCTGCGCTTTGAAGTGGGTCTGATGGACTTCAACAAGTATGGCGGGGATTTCGTATTCCGGGTCACCAAGGCCGAGAGCGGCCAGCCGGTGGCACTGGCGAAGTATGGCTTCGTCTTCTTCAACTACCACCGCAAGGAAGTGGTGCCCGTGCCCGAGAGCTTCCGCTCACGCTTTGCCTGAGGATATCTCGGCCTTAAGGCGCGTCATGCCGGCCCGGTAGAAGCTGTAAGCCATGGCGCCGGCGAACAGATTGCCCACCAGGGCGCCGCTCATAAGCCCGTAGACGCCGTTGATCTGGCTACCGATCCAGAGCAGGGGCAGGAAACACAGGAACAGGCGCAGGGTGGAGACCAGCAGGGCCCGCATCGCCAGGCCGAGGGCATTGCACACCGACACCATCAGCATGCATACGCCCAGACCGCTGTAGCTGAGCGGTACCCGCACCAGATAGCCGGCCAGAACCTCCTGCACATCACTGTCGCTGGAGAACAGCTCAGACACCAACCCGGAAGCGACCACCCAGGTCAGGCCAATGGCCAGTTGCCAGATCACCACAAACCGGACCGCAAGACGTACCAGTTTACGAATCTGCTCGATATCGCCGGCACCCAGCATGCGGCCAATCATCGGCGGCATCGACATGGTCAGGGCCAACACCACCACAATGGAGAAAAATTCCAGGCGGGTACCCAGACCCCAGGCGGCGACGGCAGCGGAGCCAAAGCCGGCCACGAGGGCCGTCGCCAGCATGGCCGAGACAGCCGGCATCAGCTGGCTCACCATGGCGGGGGCCATAATGCCGTTGAGCTGTTTCAGGGCGTTCCACAGGGCAAGCTCGCGCAGGTCGAACCGGATCCAGCGGCGTTTGAGAAGTTTCGGATAGATCACCAGACAGCCGATTCCGAACGAGGTAATGGTCGCCCAGGCGGCGCCGGGTAGTCCCCAGCCGAAAACAAAGATGTAGAGCGGGTCCAGGGCGATGTTGGTCAGACTCGTGGCCACCATCATGTACCCGGGCAATTTGGTATCGCCGTGGGAGCGGCACACGCTGTAGCCGAAGTACAGGAAGGCTCCGGTCCAGGCGGCCATCAGCCAGGGAACCCAGTACTGCCGGATCAGCGGCAGAAGTGAGTCTTCCGCGCCAAGGGCGGTCATGATGGGCCCCTGCAGAAACCAAAGCGCCACGCAGATGACAAAAACGAGGCTGCCGCCAACGGTAATGATCAGGCCGCCCAGCCGGAAGGCGCGCAGTTCATCGCCGGCACCCAGGGTGCGGGAAACGATAGCTGTGGTCGCAATGCCCAGACCCACCTGAAGGCCGATGATCAACTGCTGCATCGGCAGTGTGAAGCCCAGTGCCGCCAGCGGATCCCGGCCCAGCTGACCCACGAAGGCACTGTCGGCCAGCTGGAAGGTCATCAGGGACAACACGCCGAACAGCATGGGCCAGGTCATGCTGTAGAGCTGGCGGGCCAGGGATGGGTTTTGGGTGGTGGTCTGCACGGGGTGTTGTGGGCCTTCGGTTAGGATTCGGGCTTTGGGCGGGGATTCTAACAGGTTCTGGTTTTGGAGCATGCAGTCGGCTGGGGGCGGGCTTCTGAAACACGCTGTGAATACATCCCTGTACGCTCGGCTCCGCCATCCATGGCTCCGCACGGTTTCAGAAGCCCGCCCCCATCCAACTGCCCCGAAAACCGGTGATATGTCCGGCGCTCAGGGCGATAAGAAGCGTTACAGCACCTTCAGCGCCGCATCGTAATCCGGCTCATCCTTGATCTCATCAACCAGCTGGCTGTGGATGACCTTGTCGTTCTCATCCAGTACGACCACCGCCCTGGCGCAGAGACCGGCGAGGGGGCCATCCTGAATGGCAACGCCGTAGTCCTGCTGGAAGCTGTAGTTCCGGAAGGTGGAGAGGGTTTCGACGTTTTTCAGGCCTTCGGCGCCGCAGAACCGGGCGGCGGCGAAAGGCAGGTCGGCGGAGACGACCAGGACCACGGTGTTGTCCAGGCTGCCAGCCTTTTCGTTGAATTTCCGGGTGGAGGCGGCGCAGACGCCGGTGTCGATGCTGGGGATGATGTTCAGGATTTTGCGTTTGCCGGCCCAGTTGTCGAGTTTGACTTCTTCCAGCCCGCTGTTGGTGAGGGTAAAGGGAGGCGCGTTGTCGCCTGTCTCGGGAAATTTGCCGCTCAGTTCAATGGGATTGCCGTCCAGATTAACGCTGCTCATGGTATTTGCTCCTCGGTGTCTGGTTTAGAGTCTTACGTACTCTGTGTAGACCACTTTGGATGATTTTGCCTGTTCGCTTTGGCGGTTGGGCTGATGCGGGAGGGCTTTTCAAAACACGCTCCTTGCGGCACGTCCCTGTGACGCTTGGCTGTCGCCATCCATGGCGACAGACAGTTTTGGAAAGCCCTCCCGCATCAGCCTCCTAGCATCAGAGTCTTTTCCCCTGAGGCCATTAGACTTCAATTACTGGTTATTGATTGTGGTTCGAAACCTTTCGCAGGATAACGTTGAACCAGCACCAGATAACAGGCCATCGCGAGTGCTGCGCAGGCGGCAATGATCAAGGCCATTACCAGAGAGGTGCCATCGTGCAGGTGGCCGACCAGCATGCCGGCAACAGCGGCGACGGCCATCTGGGTGAAGCCGAACAGGGCCGAGGCGGAGCCGGCCATGGTGGGGAAGTTCGCCAGGGCGCCGGCCATGGTCTGGGGCAGGACCATCCCGGTGCCGATCATGAACAGGGCCTGAGGCAAAATGACGGCCCAGACGTTGAACACTTCACTCAGTGCCAGCACGGCCATCAGGCTGCCGCCAGCCACGGCAATGATCAGGCCGCGCACCAGGATCTGGTCCGGCACCAGGCGACGGCCGAGACGGACGGCGGTCAGGTTGCCGACAATATAACCGGCCACCATACAGGCGAAGTACAGGCCGAACTGCTCGGTCGGTACGCCCAGGAAATCGATCAGGACGAACGAAGAACCGGACAGGAACGCAAACAGTCCGGAAAAGATCAGCGCGTTGGTCAGGGTGTAGCCCACGAAGCTGATGTCCTTCGCGATGGTCCGATAGTTCCGCAGCAGGCTGCAGATTTTAAGGGATTGGCGATGTTCCGGGCGCATCGGCTCGGGAATACCGAAGGCCACAACCACCGCCATCACCAGGGCGTAGCCACCCAATGCAAGGAACACCGATGACCAGCCGAGGCTGGCGGTCAGCAGACCGCCAATGGTCGGTGCAACGGCAGGCGCCAGTGCCATGATGCTGGCAAGGATCGCCAAGATCTTGGCAGCTTCGCGGGGCGTGTAAATATCCCGAATCGCCGCCCGACCCAGGACCGGGCCGGCAGAACCACCAAGCGCTTGCAGGAAACGGCACAGAATCAGCGTTTCGATGTTCGACGCCAGGGCACAGCCAATGCTGGCAATGGCGAAAAGCACGAAACCACCAATCATGATCGGCTTGCGACCAAAGCGATCTGCCAACGGACCGCAAATCAGCTGAGCAATGGCAAAGCCGACCATATACAGACTCAGCGTCAGCTGAACCTGATCGGTACCGGTGCCAAAGTCTGAACCAATCTGAGGCAGTGCCGGCAGATACATGTCCGTTGCCAGCGGCCCAAGGGCCACAGCGGCGGCAAGAAGTATCGTTGTCCAGACACTGGTCAAAGTCAGCATGTGTTTCCTAATGCGTTTTCAGAGAGTTACCGAAAGAGTAACGACAGGTCAGGTTGGGAAAGCCTTTCCCAACCTGGCCGACCGCCGAGTAATGGCAGTCTAGGTGAGAGGAGGTAAGAAGATAACGCCAGCAAAGCTCATACAACCTATGAGCAAAACTAATTGATTAACTTTTAAGACCGTTGAGGGTAGCGGCAACGGCATTCACCTGGTTGCGCAGCCACTTGTGGGCGGGATCGTTCTGATTGCGGCGGTGCCACAGCATTAGCAGGGTAAAGGGTTTGAAATCAAAAGGTAGCGGAACCCAGGCGAAGTCCCGGAGTAAGTGTTTGCTCATGCCCTCCGGGGCCGTAGCAAGCATATCTGTTCCGCGGAGAAACTCCGGTAGGCCGGAGAAGTTGGAGACCGTCACCACATTGCGACGAACCAGACCACGGGTGTCCATGGCGGTTTCCACAGTCGGTTTTTCGCCGGTGGCGAACAACAGGGCAATGTGGTCTGCCTTAAGGTATTCCGGCAGATCCGCTGGCGGTTTCCGGTGTTCAGGATCATAGAACACCACCATGCGATCGGCCATCAGGCCCCGCTGCATAATGTCCGTCGCCTCCGGCGCGTGGGGAGAAATCACCAGATCACAGACATCCTTCCGCAAAAGGTCTGCCCGAGGAATGCCAGATGGAATCACCTGAAGGCTGATGCCCGGAGCTTCCTGCCGCAACGTTCGCACCAGGCCCGGCAAAAGCAGGTCCCGCTGGTAGTCATTGGCAGCAATCGTGAAGGTGAACTCTGCCGTGGCGGGACTGAACGGCGGGCCCGAGGACAGCGACTGCAGGTCATCCAAAATCTGGCGGATATGGGGCCCGGCCTGAAGTGCGTAGCGGGTTGGCACAATGCCGCGCCCGGACTTCACGAACAGGGGGTCGCCCAGGGCCTGGCGCAGACGTTCCAGCGTGTGACTCACCGCAGACTGGGTAACGCCCAGCCTGACTGCCGCGCGGGACACGCTGCCTTCATCAAGCACCGCCAGAAAGGTGCTGAGGGCCCGGAAATCCAGGTTGAATGTATCAATCGGGTTCATGAATGGCAGTGTAACCCGATGCCTGCGGTGGCGCTACGGCGCCTCGCCTGATTCGTTTGCCTGAATGAATGTTCCAACAGCCTCTGCCAGATCGTCGAACCAGGGGTTGTAAGTCAGCCGGCTGGTATACACCGGACGCTCCGTGTCGTGCCAGGCACTGAACCAGAGATCTTCCTCCGGCAACTGCCGGCAACCCTCCAGAGAGATGTTATTCGGTTCCAGGCATCGCTGCAGTGGCGCGCCCAGGCCATAGAGTTCGTTGTTCGGAGCAATCAGCAGCGACTGGTGCGAGAACTCCAGGATATTGGCGTCAGGCAAATAGCTGTTGAGAAACCTGATGCGCTCATCAGCCTGCGCGTTGGGCCAGGGTGTGCGGGTATCCCGAAAGATCACCATGGCGTTCCCTGGATTGGTAAACCGTTCCCGGAACTGCGTGATGAGATAGTCGAGGTTTATCACCGAGTCGGCCTCCGTGGCAGCCAGGAACAAAGGCATATCGATGCTTTCTTGCTGCACTATCCGGCCCTGGGCCGCCGATATAACGTCGCCGATCTGACTGCCGGCGTTGAAGGAAAACGACTCGTACTTCACCGGATTAAGTTCGGGCTCCTTCTCTACAAAATCAGCAAACACGTCGGCGATGGGCGCCAGCCAGAGGTAGTCCCGCAAACCGTTAAGCTGCCAGGCCGGTGCAACCGCAATCAGACCCGCCGGTCGAGGACCGGTCTCTGAAAGCGCGTAATCTGTGGCCAGTGCCCCGCCCAGAGAAAAACCGCCAATAAACGCCCGATCCACGTCCTGCGACAGGGCAATGAAGTGATTGCGCACCTGATCGCGCCAGACGTCGGCGCTGGCCGTCACCATATCCCCGGGCCGGGTGCCGTGCCCCTGCAGCAACAGGGTCCGGACTTCAACGCACTGATCCGCCAGGTAACGGGCCAGATCCCGGAACACAAAGGGCGAATCGCTCAGACCGTGAACCAATAGGATCCCGGCACGATCCCCGGAGCTGCAACCTGCCGCCGGTGCCAGCCGGTACGGCAGGTTCCACTGCACCTGCTGTTCCCGCTCAAACCCGTCCACCGGCACCAGATTGGTATCGACATAGGCTTCGACAGATTCCAGGTAGCGGTCGAAGTCGGTCACCGGTTCGGCGCCCAGGGTTGATGGCCCGGGCCTGTAGAGTTGAGTGCTGGTGGCGCAGGCGGCAGTGGCGGCCAGCACCAGTAAAACAATCAAAGTCCTGAGGATAGTCATAGCCGGCGTGTGGGTTTCGCTCCTTTGGTCATTACTGTCGTCATCGCTGACTGTGTTGAGTGATCGTTCAAATCTCGATACTGTGACTGCAGTATACGACCCCGAACCCCCTTCCGGATGAGGAGCCCCACCGATGACCATGACCCTCGCTTTCGACGTTTACGGAACCCTGGTTGACCCCATGGGCATGTCCCGCCTGCTGGCGGAAGACGCTGGTGACAGGGCAGAGGGCGTAGCCGCGTTGTGGCGGGAGAAACAGCTGGAATTCTCGTTCCGCAAGGGCCTGATGAAAGTCTACGAAGATTTCGGTGTCTGCACCCGCCAAGCTCTGCGCTACGCCATGGCAACCCACAAACTGACCCTGTCCGAAGAACGCGAAAACGCCCTGATGGCGGCTTACCTGTCTTTGCCCGCGTTCGAGGACGCGTTGCCGGCGTTAAAGAGTCTCAGAGGCGAGTACCCGCTGTTCGCATTCTCCAATGGTGGTTATCCAGCACTGGAGAAAGTGCTCGGGCACAACGACTTGCTCGACCAATTTGAAGGCCTGGTATCGGTAGACGATATCAAGAGTTTCAAACCTGATCCTGCCGTTTACACCTATGCCCGGCGCGCAACCGGTTCCTGGGAAAAACCCCTGTGTCTTGTGTCCAGTAACGCCTGGGATGTGATTGGTGCACGAGCTGCAGGATTACTCGCAATCTGGGTACAGAGGGATCCGAACAAGGTATTTGAAGACTGGGGGATTCAACCCTCAGCAGTGATCAACAGCCTTTCAGAACTGCAGGAAACACTGAAAAACCTCTGAAGTAAGAGGAGGCAGGTGTCGGGGAGGGCTTTCCAAAACTGTCTGTCGCCATGGATGGCGACAGTCAAGCGTCACATGGACGTGCCGCAAGGAGCGTGTTTTGGAAAGCCCTCCCCGACACCTGCCGGCAAACTCCAAACTCAAAAACTCAGTCCGACCGAAAAGCGAGCCAATCCGCCAACTCCAGCCAACTCTGACGAGGCGCCTTACTCCCCGCAAGAATGCCCATATGACCACCCGGCACAACCCGGAACGTCTTGTCCGTAGAGCTCACATGATCCATCACCCGCTTGGCCGCACCCGGCGTCACCAGCGTATCGTCGCCCCCGGCGATGGCCAGTAAGTTGGCACTCACATTATCCAGCCTGGCAACATCTTCACCGATCTGGATCTCACCTTTTGACAGCTGATTGTCGATCCAGACCCTCACCACCGTGTCCTGAATGATCCCGCCGGGGTAGGCCACCATACGGTCCAGAAACGCCGACGTGGTGGCGTGGTTGGTGACAAACTCCCGGTCACCCAGACGGATGATCAGTTCCCAGTAACTCATCACGCTGGCAATCGGATTGGTCAGCTTGAACCCGATGGTATTGGCCCAGCCGGGGGTATGAAACCAGTGAGGTTTCACATCGTGAAGGCGGAACCCGGTGCGTTTCCGCACAAACCCGGCCACATCCGCCATGCGCTGATTCACAAGCCCCAGGATCCCCGACGCATGACTGTCGATCGGCGAGCCCAGCACAATGGCGTTGCGCACGTGCTGATCGTTGCTGAGCGCGGAATAGAACAGCGTGAACATGCCACCCATACTCCAGCCATGCAGCGACAACTCCTGTTCACCGCTATGCTCCCGAACCCGGTTCAGGTAGGCCGGCAGCAACTCGGCCACATAGGTATGCAGGTTGTAGTGACTGTGTTCCCGCGTGGGCATGCCCCAGTCGATCAGATACACCTCAAATCCCTTGGCACGCAGAAACCGAACCAGACTGCGCTGGGGAAACAGATCGTAGATCAGCATATTCACCGCCAGGGGCGGCACGATCACAATCGGTGTCTTATGGGCCGTGCGCTCAACCGCAATGGTCTCGCCTTCCAGCTCGATGAAATCCTCGGCCAGTGGTGGGTAGTAACGCAGGCTGACCAGACCATCGGTATACAGGGTTTCAAACGGCGTCTGCCCGGCCTGCACCAGACTGGCGGCCCGGAACACCCGGTCGAAAGCGTTGCCGGCATAAAGGGCCGTTTGCCGGGTAACGCCTGCCGCCCGGTCAGCGGCGGATTTGAAGAGATTGGGCATGGGAATGTCCATGGAGAATTTGACGCTCACTATACGGATTACCGAACTTCTACTGTCCCGTCTCGCAGGCCAGACATCGAGATTATCCATGGTGAGGCGCAAATCACCATGGCAGAAGTGTCCAAACCGGTGGGCAAACCGGTCACTTCAGGCCACTGCCCAATGCGGTCTGTGGTTGCTATCATTAGCCCCTATTTGGAAACAATAACCAGAAACAGGACCGCCATGCTCAGCTTTCTCCCTGCCCCCGTCATCGGTGTACTCAATTCTATCCTGTTGGGAATCAACACCCTGTTCTGGTGCATCCTGCTCTACATCCCGGCCATTCTCAAACTCATCATCCCCATCCAGGGCTTCCGGGTCCTGTGTACTCGGGTCATCATCTGGATCGCGGAAGCCTGGGTTGCCTGCAACACCGGCTGGATGAAGCTGACCCATGGTACAAAATGGGATGTGAAAGGCGCCGAAAACCTCCAGCGGGAAAGCTGGTACCTGGTGCTGGCCAATCACCAGAGCTGGGTGGATATCTTCGCCATGCAGCGGGTGTTCAACCATCGGGCGCCGTTCCTCAAGTTCTTCCTAAAGCAGCAGCTGATCTGGGTGCCGGTGATCGGCCTCGCGTGGTGGGGCCTGGATTTCCCGTTTATGAAGCGCTACACCCGGGAATACCTGATCAAACATCCGGAGAAGCGGGGCGAGGATCTTCGGTCAACCCGCAGGGCCTGTGAGAAGTTCCGGTACACCCCGGTGAGTGTGATGAACTTTGTCGAAGGCACCCGGTTTACCCAGGCCAAACACGACAAACAGAAGTCGGCCTACAAGCACCTGCTGACGCCCAAGGCTGGCGGTGCCGCCTTCGTGCTCGACGCCATGGGCGATTCGATCCAGACCCTGGTGGACGTGACCATCGCCTATCCGGACGGAGCACCCACCTTCTGGGAGTTTATCTGTGGCCGGGTCAAGGAAGTCAAAATGGAAATCCACACCGTTGATATCCCGGAGCATCTGAAAGGCCGGGACTACTCAACGGATGCAGAGCACCGCCGGAACGTGAAAAACTGGCTGGGGGATCAGTGGCAGGCGAAGGATGAACGGCTGGAGCGGATGCTGGCCCGGTAATTACCGGGCATCAGCTGTCGGAGTCGTCTTCCACTTCATCCGGGTGTTCCTGCTTGTAGCGCTCCCACTCTTCCCAGTCGTGGGGCGTCCCCGCATGGGGCCGGCGCAGGTGCTTGGCGTGCTCCATGGCGTTGTGGCGCAGGCTGTGGTCCCGCTCTTCCTCTTCCTTGTCAAAACCGTACTTTTTCAGAAATTCGTCAGGGCTGATGGGCATGGCGCACCTCCATCAAAGGAATATGTCCTTGTAAGTACGATGCGCCTGCCCGTGTGGTTTTTCAACCGTCGTCGGAGCCGGTCCCGGTCGGGATCTCCTGTGCTTCCACCAGCTTGAAATTGATCTGCCTGCGCTCTTCGTCCACGCCTGCAAAGCTTACCGTTACCGGCTGCTCCAGCTGGAAGATTCGGCCGTTCTTGTTGTGGATCAGGCGAAGAGTAACGGGGTCAAAGCTGTATTTGCCATCCAGATCCTTGCAGCTGACGAACCCTTCCAATCCGTTGGCATCCAGCCGTACAAAGAAACCGGCGGGCACCGTGCGGCTGATCACACCGCTCATGGGTTCTTCGCCGAGTGTTTTGGCAAAGTCACTCTTGAGCCAGGCTTCCAGACTGTTTGCCGCCTGGCGGGCACGGATCTGGGCTGCTTGCAGAGCCTCCAGCTGATCCTCGCTCAAGGCCTTCATGGGGGTATCCCACAGTGCCGATTTGATCAGCCGGTGGACATAGAAGTCCGAGAACTTGCGCAGTGGCGAAGTAAACGTGGTGTAGGCGTCCAGGCCCATACCCTGGTGAGGCGCGGGCTTGAAGCTCAGCTCGGCCCGGGCCAGCTGGCGGGACAGTATGGCTTTTACCGGTACTTCGGCTTCCAGGGCGTCGGTTTCCTTCATCAGCTTGCGGAAACCTTCGGCCTGATGGGCATCAACCCCCGACAGATGCGGTGCGTGGCTGTCGATCAGTGCCCGGATGTTGTCGGCGCGATCATCCCGTAGCCCGGGGTGCTGGATAAACAACCCTGCAGTCTGGTTGGCGAGGAAGTCTGCGGCGCAGCGGTTGGCGGCGACCATGCACTCTTCCACCAGCCGATGGGCTTCATTCTGGACGGACGGTTCAATCAGCCGGATGCGTTTGTTTTCATCGAGCCGGAGGCGGAATTCCGGCCGGTCGCCGCTCAGCAGCGCATGTTCACTGCGCCATTTCCTGAGTGCTGTCGCTGCCTGGTGCAACTGGTCCAGGCTGTTGGCAACGTCGTCCGGAAGTGCCTTGATCTCATCGTCCTCCCGACCTTCGATCAGGTTTGAGACGAGCTCGTAGCTGAGCTTGCCCTTGGACTGGATAACCGCCTGGTGAAAGCTGTAGTCGCCCAGGCTGCCATCGTTGTTAACCTGAAGATCACATACCAGAGCCAGCCGCTTCACGTCTGGCATCAGAGAGCACAGGCGGGTGCTGATGCTGTCAGGCAGCATGGGCAGGGGTTCGCCCGGGAAGTAAATGGCGGTGGCGCGATTGAACGCCTCCTGCTCCGCGGGGCTGTCGGTTTCGATCACAGCGGTCGGGTCGGCAATGGCAATCGACAGGGTCCAGCCGGTGGCGTTGGGCTCGGCCAGCAGGGCATCGTCCATGTCCTGGGTGCCCGGGCTGTCGATGGTCACATACGGGCGGTCCGTGCGGTCTTCCCGCCCGGCTTCCCGGGATTCGATATCACTCTCACTGAGGCTGTCGGCCTGTGTACGCACCGCGTCCGGCCAGGTGTCCGCCAGATCAAAGGTAGCCAGGGTGAAGGAGCGTTCAATACCGGGTTCTCCCGCCTTGCCGATTACCCGCAGTACCTTGGCCTGGCCCTTGCCATCCTTGATCGGATGCTTGTGAATCTGACAGTAGAGGTAATCGTCCTGCTGGGCGTTCATTCGCTCTTTGGGGGGAATGAAGATCCAGCGGTTGATGCCCGGGGTTTCGGGCACCACGAAATGGCCTTTGCCTTTCACCAGGTAACGGCCCACAAAGGTGTTCAGGCGGGTTTCCAGCAGTTCGTCCACAACACCCTGGGTTTTGCCTTTCTCAACCTCCTGCTCGGTGACATTCACCCGGTCCCCGGGCAGCACCTTCTGCATTTCCTCGGGTGGCAGGAAGACATCCCGGCCTTCGTCGAGCGCAACAAATCCGAAGCGGCCATTGGTGGCTTTGACTGTTCCGGGAAAAACCACCTTGTTGTCCTTGATATCCGATTTCAGCTGGCGCAACTGGCTGAGGGCGTCGGCATTGAGCATGAAGTAACCTGGCTGGTAAAAAAATGAATGATGGGGCGGAGTATAACGGTTATGGCGGTATGAGTCAGACCCGTTACGCGGGGTTAATCTCCGGGTCTTCCGAGGTGGTAATACAGACCCGGTTGCGCCCCTCATCCTTGGCCTGATAAAGCGCCCGATCCGCTTGACGAAGAATGGTATCGGTGCTGTCACCCGGCAGAGCAAAGTAGCCACCAACACTGACGGTGACCTGGGTCCCGGTTTTACGGCTTTCCTGTTCCACGGATTCCCGGATGCGGAGGGCGATACGGTGTAGTGTCTCTGGATCGCAGGGCGACAACAGGACCACGAACTCGTCCCCACCCCAGCGTCCCGGATGGTCGTAGGGGCGCACGCCGGCTTTCAGCCACAGGGCAACCCGGCACAGGATCTGATCGCCGGCCTGATGGCCCAGGTTGTCATTGATGCTCTTGAAATGGTCAATGTCCAGCCAGATCACGCCAAAGCCGGTCTCCTGGCGGCGGGCCCGCTGGATTTCCTCATCCAGCACCTCGTCCAGGCCGCGACGGTTTTTCAGGCCGGTCAGGGGATCGACGCGGGCCAGTCGGTTCAACTCATCCGTTCTTTGAGCGACTTTTTCTTCGAGTTCCCGGGTAGAGTGGCCGAGGCTCTGGGTCATTTTCTCGAAATGATCCGCCAGCCAGCCGATCTCATTATCCGGTTTATCCAGCCGCGGCAGATCGAAGCTGCCCTCCCGGACTTTTTCCACGGCGTGTTTCAGGCTCATGATGGGCTTGAGAATCCGGGACTGGATAATCAGGTGGAACAGCACCAGTGTGACCAGCAGTGTGCCCAGGAATACCGCCACCAGCGGCCACAGATAGCTGGTTGGCAAGAGTGTATTGAGGTCAAGCAGGGTGATCTCAAACCAGCCAATCGCCGGCAGGAAGGCAACCCCGGCCAGATGCTTGCGGCCATCCACCGTCACGAAGCCGCTTTCCACCTGGCCGGCCTGGTCGCCCGGCTTCTTGAGAAGCTGCAACATACCGAGAATCTGCTGCTTGTCCTGGGGATCATCGAACAGCAGGTCGATGGTGTTCTTCTGGCCTTCGGGTTTGATGATGCTGGCGAAGTCGATGTAGTTCCGGTCGCGATAGAGCTGGATGGCGCCGTTGTAATCCACGAACAGGGTGGTGATGCCCTCCTGACCGATGTCGACAATATCCTGCAGAAAAGCATCCAGACTCAGACCGGTTCCGACCATACCGACAATTTCGCCGGCCTCATCGCGCATCAGCACATCAATCCAGAGTTTGGTAACACCCAGCTCGGTATCCGGATTTACGTTGAGGTGGAAGTCGCGACCTTCTTCTATGAGCTGGAAAAACCAGGCGTCATCCGGCTTGTCTTTATCCAGCACATATCGGAACTGGTTACCGGCGTATTCGTTCTCCTCGTTGTTGTAGTAATAGTGGGCATTGTTGACGAGGGCAACGAAGTAGTTGTTGTCCCGGAAATTGGAACGAAAACTCTCCATCTGGCGGATGGCTTCAGCTTGGAGTGCGGTGTCATCCGGATTAGCGGCCCAGTTGATCAGGGCGGAGGAACTGGCCATCTGTTTGGCCAACCCGATTTCCCGCTCCAGGGACTGCAGCAGGCGGGCGCTGTCGTAGCGAACCTGTATTTCCGCGACCTGTTGGCCCCAGCGTTCGATGATGCTCTCGGACAGCTCCCGGTAGGCCAGCCACGAAGCCACGGAAGCCACGATGATGAGACTGGCGGCCAGGCCAAGGATGCGGGTTTTAAGGCTCAACGAGTATCCCTCTCGGATTTTTCTGGGTTTCTGGGCGCCAATGATAGAACACTGGTTAACCAGAGTGTAGAAAAAACAGACAGGGACTGGCAGGAAGCGGGAGGAAAAGGAGGCCGCAAGGGCCGATAAATACCGGCCCTTGCCTGGTGATTCGTGTTAATTGTGCTCGGAAAAGATCCGGGTCTGTCCCGCCTCGTTAAACAGGATGACCTTGTAATGATCTTTCCGGTCGCCCATTTCCATGCCGGGTGACCCCATGGGCATCCCGGGCACGCTGAGGCCGGTGGCCTGGGGTGCTTCGCTGATCAGGCGCTTGATGTCCTCGGCTGGCACATGGCCCTCGATGACGTAGTCACCCACGAATGCGGTATGGCAACTGCCAAGACCGGCAATCAGGCCTGCGTCGGCCTTGATCCTGCCCATATCGTTGGTGTTGGTCGCCTCCACCTCGAAGCCATTTTCTTTCAGGTGATCTATCCAGTCATCACAGCAGCCGCAGGTCGGGGATTTGTAAACGTGGATGCTCTGGGCTGCGCCGGCTGCCAGCGCCGTGGTGCTGAATCCCAGGGCTGCCATCAGGCCAAAAGCCAGGGTGTGTTTTTTCATGGCAAGTACCTCAGTGGTGATGTTGATGTTTACTTGAGCCTGTGTCGTCAGAACCGGAAAGCCAGAACCACCAGACGATGGCTGCCATCAGGGCAAGACCTCCGACGTTGACCAGCATTGTTTCCATCAGTTCCGCTCCTGTTGCTGTTTCGGATCACTGTTGCTGTCGTTCTGTTCCGGACGGTGACTGGTTCGGAACAACCTCAGACGGTTGGCGTTCGAAACCACCGTCACCGAAGACAGGGACATGGCAGCGCCGGCCAGTATCGGACTCATCAGTATTCCCCAGACAGGGTAGAGCAGGCCGGCGGCCACCGGAATACCCATTGTGTTGTATACGAACGCGCCAAACAGGTTCTGGTGAATATTTTTCACCGTGGCCCGGGAGATCTCGATGGCATCGGGCACGCCGTGGAGCGAGCCTCGCATCAGCGTGATGCCGGCGCTCTCAATGGCCACATCCGTGCCGGTGCCGATGGCAAAACCGACGTCCGCCGCCGCCAGGGCCGGAGCATCGTTGATGCCGTCGCCGACCATGGCGACTGTGTGGCCCTTGCCGCGCATTTCACTGACCACCTCGGCCTTGTCTTCAGGCAGCACTTCCGCGCGATAGTCATCGATGCCGGCTTTTTTCGCGATGGCCTTTGCGGTGGCGTCGACATCGCCTGTGACCATCATCACCTTGATGCCAGCCTTGTGAAGGCGCTGGATGGCAGCCTTGGAGTCCGGTTTGATGGCATCGGCAACGCCAATGACCCCCAGAGCTTCGGTGCCCAATGCCAGAAACAGGGGCGTGCCGGCTTCTTGGGTAATCGAGTGGGCGGCATCGTCCAGATCGCCCAGCGCAACGCCCTGGTCTTCCAGCCAGCGGCGGTTGCCCAGACGCACGGGCTTGCCGTCGAGTTCACCTTGCACGCCTTTACCATTCAGGGCCTCGAAACCGGTCAGCTTCTCCAGCTGAACGCTTTTTTCTTTGGCCTTCGCCAGAATCGCCTCGGCCAAAGGGTGTTCGGAGTGTTGTTCCAGCCCCGCCGCGAGCGCCAGCAGGCGTTGCTCTTCACCGTCGCTGGCATGAACCCGGGTAACTGCCGGATGACCTTCGGTGATGGTGCCGGTTTTATCGAGTATCACCAGGTCCAGCTTACCGGCGGTCTGCAGCGCATCGCCCTGGCGGATCAGGGCGCCGTATTCCGCCGCCTTGCCAACGCCAACCATCACCGACATGGGCGTGGCCAGGCCCAGGGCGCAGGGGCAGGCGATGATCAGCACCGTGGTGGCGGCCACCATCATATGAACCACCGCCGGTTCCGGCCCGACGTTGTACCAGACCAGCGCCGCCACGACGGCAATCAGCATCACGGTGGGCACGAACACCGACGAAATCTTGTCCGCAAGCCGTCCAATGGCAGGCTTCGAGCCCTGGGCTTTTTTCACTAGCTTGATGATTTGAGCCAGCGCGGTGTCACTGCCAACCCGGGTGGCCTCGTAGACAATCGAACCATGGGTGTTGAGGGTGCCGGCAGACACCTCATCGCCTTCCGATTTGCTCACCGGCATGGGCTCACCGGTGAGCATGCTCTCATCAATGCGAGTAGAGCCTTCGGCAATCACGCCATCGACCGGCAGTTTCTCACCGGGTCTTACCCGGATGTGGTCGCCCTTGAGAACCTCCTCTACCGGAATGTCCTGCTCTTCACCATCCCGAATCACCCGCGCGGTTTTCGCCCGCAGGTCCAGCAACCGGCGCACCGCCTCCGATGTCTTGCCTTTGGCCCGAAGCTCCAGGGCCTGACCCAGGTTGATCAGGCCGATGATCATCGCCGAGGCCTCAAAGTAGACATGGCGAGCCATCTCCGGCAACGCGCCGGGAATACTGGTGACGACAATGGAATAAAGCCAGGCGGTGCCGGTACCCAGGGCAATCAGGGTGTCCATGTTGGCGTTATGGTGCCGGAATGCCTTCCAAGCACCAGTGTAGAAGTGTCGTCCGGTAGCGATCATTACCCCAAGAGTGAGAATGCCCAGGTTCAGCCAGGTGAGCTGATTGGCATCCGTCACCATCATGGTGTCGAAACCCATGCCGTAGACCATCAGCCCAAGACCCAGGCTCAGACTCACGGCCATCTTTATCAGCAGTGTCTTGTACTGCTTCCGGTCTTCCTCCTGCTTGCGTGCGTCCGCTTCGTCCTCGTCCTCGATCACGCTGGCGCCATAACCGGCATTTTCTATTGCCTTCACCAGCGCCTCGGGATCGGCATCACCCGTGGCCGTGGCGGTATTGTCCGCCAGGTTCATATGGGAATGGCTGATACCGGAGACCGACATCAGGGCCTTCTCAATGGTGTTTACACAGGAAGAACAGGTAGCACCGGTCACGGACAGATGAATCTGCCCGTCCGCACCGGCTGCTGCCCCAGAACCAGTCGGAGCAGAATCTGCCTCGGTTGCCTGATCTTCAGAGTCGTCGGCGGTATCGGCCTCATCCTCATTCCCTGAAGAACAGCAACTGGCCGGCTCGGCGTCTTCCTGGAAAGGCTCGGCCGGGTAGCCGGTCTCGGTGACAATCCGAGCCGCCTCATCAGCATCCACGCCCTCCGGCAGGTCCACGGTCTGTTTTTCCAGATCGACCTCAACCAGCTCAGCATCGCCTGTCAACGGCTCCAGGGCGCTGCGAATCTTCTTCACACAGCCCTGGCAGGAAGCCCCGGAAATGCTGAGAGTGGTTTGTAAAACAGGTGTGTCAGTCATCCAGAATCACTCCTCGTTCTGTTCAGTTGCCCCGCAACAGGGCGCCGGATCATCCCAGTGTTCGATCAACCGGCAAATGGTATGGCCATCGGGCGTACCATCCGGCATGTCCTGCCAGGCGGCCAGCGCAACGGTCATCCGCTTGCGCAATTGCTGCAGCTCCCGAATCTCCCGCTCAACCTCCGCCAACCGGTGCTGAAACACATCCCGAACCATCGGACACGGCGAATGATGATTGTCCGCCTGATCCAGGATCTGTCTTATCTCAGGCAACGAAAATCCCAGCTGCCGCGCCTTACGGGCAAACCGAAGCCGTCGAAGATCCTCGGCATCGAACTGCTGGTAGTTGTTGTCCGGGTTACGGGTCGGTTTGAGCAGGTTCTCGCGGGTGTAAAACCGGACCGTACCCACCTCAGCACGGCAAACTCCAAACCAATTAAGAATAGAGTAAAACCTGTGAGCAACTCACAGGTCAAAGGTTTTCTTGAGGAGGGAAAATCGAAGGACGGCTATCAATCCCGCGAGCGAAGAAACGTACCGCAGGTCTTGCACTGATCCGGCGCCATCAGCTTCGCCTGCCAGCCAATCTTGTGGCCACAAGCCGGACACGCCAGCTTGGGCTGCAGAACAATAATAGGCGTGATCAGCGCAGCGATCAGAACACCCAGGGGGCCCCAGCTTTCACCGCTGGACAACCCCAGTTGACTGCTGAAAACCAGAATGACGGTCAGCGCCACAAACGCGAAAATGAAATAGTTCCGGTTCCAGCGTTCCCACTGGCGAATTTTATCGTCCTGCTCCGGAGTCAGGTATTGCGCGGCCATAGAATCTCACCTGAAGGATTTACCCGTATCTTGGGGACGGGCCGCGGCAATTACAATCCGGAATCGGCCGTAATGCCCGCCACCAGAACGCCGGAGGCCAGTGCCTTCTCAAGATCAGCGACCGGAATCGGCCGGCTGATCAGGTAACCCTGGGCAAAGTTGCAGCGTTGGTTCTTCAGGAAGCTCAGTTGCTCCTCGGTTTCCACGCCCTCGGCAACCACCTCAATACCCAGGTTGTGAGCCAGGTTGATCACCGCCCGGGTAATCACCGCGTCGTCATGGCGTTCCGTGACTTCCGTGATAAACGAGCGGTCGATTTTCAGCAGGTCAACGGGGAAATCCCGAAGGTAACCGAGCGACGAATAACCCACCCCGAAGTCATCAATGGCAAGGTGAACACCCAACTGGTGCAGACGCGAAAGCTGATTCAGGTTGTGCTCGATGTTCTGGATGAAGATTTCCTCGGTGAGCTCGACCTCCAGGCGATTCGCCGGCACATTCTCCGCCGCCAGGGCTTCCCGAATGTGGTCCACCAGATCCTCGTCGTCCAGCTCCCGGCCCGAGAGATTGACCGCAATGCGCAGGCCCTCATGGGGAGTGCCTTTCCATGCGGCCAACTGCCGACAGGCCGCCATGACCACCCAGCGCCCGATATCAGTGATCCGACCGCTCTCTTCCGCCAGCGGGATAAACTCCACCGGCGGCAGAAGACCGCGGCGGGGATGGCGCCAGCGGATCAGCGCCTCGACGCTCTGGATTTCACCGGTGTTCAGGTTCAGCTGGGGTTGATAGAAGAGCACGAATTCGTTGTTGGCCAGGGCCTGGCTCAGATCCTTGTCCAGTTCAAGACGCATGACTTCCCGTTGCTGCATGCCCTCGGTATAGAACTGATAGGTATTCCGGCCCTGTTCCTTGGCCCGGTAGAGGGCAATGTCGGCATTGCGCAACAGCGTATCCGCATCCAGACCGCTCTGCGGGTACACCGCTACACCCATTGTGGCGGTAATGCTGTGGGACTGTCCCTGAACATCGAAGGGCTGGTCGAAGCACTGTTTGATCTGGCCCAGCAGGTGAATGATGTCGTCAATGTCGTCCACCTGTTGCTGGCAGAACATGAACTCATCGCCCCCGGAGTAGGCCACCAGCAGGCGTTCATTGCTGAGGCGGTTCAGCCGCTCGGACACCTTGATCAGCAGTTCATCCCCGAACTGGTGGCCGAGGGAGTCGTTGAGGGTCTGGAAACGGTCCAGGTCCAGCATCACCAGGGCAACCTGGCGCATCTGGCGATCGGCAATGTTCAGGGTGTGGGACAGGTCTTCCATGAAGAACCGACGGTTCGCCAGGCCGGTGAGGGTGTCGGTGGATTCCAGTCGCGCCAGATCTTTCTGAATGGCGGTGCGCTGCGCGATTTCCTGATCCAGTTCCCGGCGGGTCTTCAGCAGCGCGCGGTTGCGCTTGAGAATGAGCTGTACCAGCAGCGTGGTCAGACTGGTCAGCAGACCCATCAGCAAAAGGGTTGCAAAGGTCATCCCCGGCCAATAGCTGTACTGGCTTTCCACCCATTCAGTGGAAGGGCGCAGGGTCAATGTCCAGTCCAGGGTCGGCAAATTAACGTCCTGGGTCTGGGCAAAGTCGCGACTAACCGGCTGGGACACGTTCAGTTCATAGCTCACCTCGCCGGCCTCGCGAATCTCGACCCGGAAGGATTCCAGAACCCGCTCGGTGAGAAGCTGGCGCGCCAGCACTTCCATTCTGAACACGCCCGCTATAAAGCCATTATTCTCGGGGCCGGCACCCACCGGTGCATAGATCACCATGCCCTTGCCGCCCTGGCGCAAATTAATGATACCGGAAAGATCCCAGCTGCCGGACTGTTTCGCCCGTTCCAGTGCCTGGCGCCGTTCCTCGTTGAAGGCGACGTTGTAGCCGATGACCTCTTCGTTGTCGGTAATCGGCTCCAGCCAGCGGATAATGAAATCGTAGTCAATCCACTCAATGGCCTGGTAAACGCCGAAGTCGTCGAGGTAGTTGCGGGCATCCCGCCGCCACTCCTGTTTGGTTTTGGCAGGGTCTGCCTCCAGGCGTTTGGCCATGCGCCGGATGGCTTCGGCGTGGATCAGAAATTCCCGCTCCAGGTGGTTGGCCATGGCCCGGGCTTCGTTGGTCAGGTTTGCTTCTATCTGACGTTTGTCCTGCTGTACCAGCCCGTAGCGCAGGCCGGCGGCCAGCCCCAGGAAAACCAGAAAGATCACCACCGGAAACAGCGGGCTCAGCAGGCCCGAGACAACAGGTTTGGGAGGTGATACAGGTTGTTCCACAGGTTACTCCGTGACTTTAAACGGTGGTACCGGGCAGTCGGCAGCGCCAGCGCAATTATGAAGCATTTCTACCGGCCACCGCCATCAGTTGCTTGATTCGGTTCCGAAGCGAGACTCCAAAGGCGCCGTCGGACAGTGGCCGTGCAATTTCCGGAGAACCCTCGTCAGGTTCGGAACCCGTGCCTCCCAGGTCGATGATACGCGGGGTGACTGGCTGCTTGTCGCCATTGAGCAGCACCTCCACCTTTGGTTTCAGCTTGCGCCGGGGGTGGGTCGCCAGGACGATGGCCACTTCGCCCGTCGACAGCTCGACCAGGCTGCCGGGCGGATACACGCCAATCATCCGTATGAAGGCTTCCACCATGGAAGCGTCGAACTGTTGGCCGCGGTTACGGAACAGGATGCGAATGGCTTCGGAGGCCGGTAGCCCATCCCGGTAACACCGGTCGCTGGTAATGGCATCGAAGGCGTCGACGATGGAAACCAGACGGGCGAAACGGCTGATCTGCCACTCCGCCAGCTGTTCAGGATAGCCGCGACCATCCATGCGTTCATGGTGGTGACGGGAGACATCGCTGATAATCGGATCCAGATTGACATCAGCACAAAGCAATTCGTAACCCAGCGTTGTGTGCTGTCGCATGATGCTGTGCTCTTCTGGCGTCAACGGGCCGGGTTTATTGAGGATCTCGTCGGGAACCCTGAGTTTGCCAAGGTCGTGCAGCAGACCGCACATGCCCACGGTCTCCAGGTCTTCGTCCGGCATGCCCAGGAAGCGGGCAAAGGCGACACAGAATATAGCCACCCTGAGGCAATGCTCTGCGGTGTAGGCATCCCGGGACTTTATCCTGCTCATCCAGAACATGGCGCTTGCATTGGCTTTCACGCTGTCGACGCACTCCCGGATGATGGGGCGGGCGCTCTGGAGGTTGAGGTCATTGCCGGCTTCAATCTGTCGGGTGACTTCTTCCACAAAGGCCTGGGTCCGGCTCCAGGTTGCGTGTGCCCTTGGGAGTTCCTGCTGGAGAGAGCAGGTTTCCGGCAGCGGTTCGCTGGTGCGACGCTTGAGTAGCGAGATCTGATCGAGCACCGGGTTCAGGCGTGATTCTTCATCCTCCACCAGAACCCACTCACAGTACTGCCGCAGAATCTGCGCCTGGTTGTCATCAGTCAGGGTGAAGCCCTGAAACAGAACCGGCACCTGGGTCCAGGGCCGGTCCAGGCTCACGACGCGCATGCCGGGCTGGAGAAGGTCCACCGGTAAGCGCACCCGCTGGAGAGTCGAAACAGGGGAGTCCGAATGAGTTGGGAGCGCCGTCTGCGCCGAGACGGAATGTCGGTGCTGTTTGCTGGATTTACGTCGGAACCACATGGCTCTACCAGTCTTCTGTTTTATGTCCGGTGATTATGTCAGACCTGATAGACCGGTTACAGAAGAGTGCTGGAAGTGTGACGCAGTTCCTGATGCAGGTCGGGTATCAGGCGTTTCCGGAAACTCTGGCAATCCCCAGCCGGGGAATTTCCTGCTTGGGGCAACGGTCCATCACCACGGTCAGCCCCGAGGCTTCCGCTCGCGCCGCCCCTTCATGGTTGATGACGCCAATCTGGAGCCAGACCACGGGGATTTTCAGATCGATGGCCTGGTCGATAATTGCATCGGTGCGCTCCGGCGCCAGGAACAGGTCAACCATGTCCACCGGTTCGGGAAGGCTTCGGAGGTCGGCGTATACCGTTTCACCGAGCACGGTCTGACCGGCCAGGCGGGGATTGACCGGCAGGATTCGGTAGCCCTGGGACTGCAGGTATTCCATGACTTCGTGGGAAGGCCGGCTGGTCTTTTCACTCGCGCCGACAAGGGCGATGGTCCTGACAGTGGTCAGGATGTCACGCAACTGTTCCGGGCTGGTACTGGGCATGATGCTGGCGAAACCTCGCTGGATTAACGGTGTGCCTGCAGACAGACAGACACGGACTCCGCGTAGCGTAGCGCGTGAGGCTTGTCGATTTCCACCTCGGCCCACTGTACCGCTTCATGCTCCATGACGATGGTCAGGACCTCGTGGGTCAGACGCTCAAGCAGGGCGAAGCGATTGCCATCCACATGGTGAATGATCTGCTTTGTGATGGTTCGATAGTTGAGGGCGGCGGAGATTTCGTTCTGGTTTACGGCTTCCGTCGCATCATAAGTCAGCGCGACGTTAATCAACACGTCCTGCTGATTATTGATTTCCTCTTCCTTGATGCCGATGTAGGCCCTGAGAAGAAGATCCTTGATGCGGACTTTTGCCAGGTGATTCCCGTTGACGTCTGTCATGCGCCCTCCCTCGGGTCAGATAGTTCAGCGATTGTTACTGATCAGCGTCAGAAACTCTGTGCGGGTTGCCTGGGATTTGCGGAACTGCCCCAGCATCATCGAGGTTTTCATGCGGGAATTCTGTTTCTCCACGCCCCGCATCATCATGCACATGTGCTGGGCTTCGATGACAACGGCCACGCCTTTGGCGCCCGTGACGCTCTCAACGGCTTCGGCAATCTGTCGGGTCAGGTTTTCCTGAATCTGCAGACGGCGGGCGTACATGTCGACGATGCGGGCAAACTTGGACAGGCCCAGTACCTTGCCGGCGGGCAGGTAGGCAATGTGGCACTTGCCGATGAACGGCAGCATATGATGCTCACACATGCTGTAGAGTTCGATATCCTGAACCACGACCATTTCATCCATGGCCGATTCGAATACCGCATTGTTCACCAGGTCGCCAAGGTCCTGCTGGTACCCGCACGTGAGGAACTGCATGGCCTTGGCCGCACGCATTGGAGTGTCTTGCAGACCCTCGCGATCCGGGTCTTCGCCCAGGCCATCGATGATGGCACGGAAGTGCCCTGAGAGGTCGTCAAGGAGTTTACTCATAGTCTTTTCCGGTTAGCAGTGTCTTACGAGGGCCAAAGCTTAAGGCAATTTGCCCGCCATCTCTACGCTTTACGCAGGCATCGTCGGAAAAGACCACTTTGGCCGCCACGCCCAGTGGTATGGACGGTGGGGCTATGGCAGTGGCGGCCGGTTTGTTCTACAGTTTCAGGCTATCAATGTTCGTCGGGGACAATGCATGGATGAGGTGATGCCGACCGTTGGTGGGGTTTCCGCCGCGGGGCGCGAGGAAGGCACCCTAGAAGGGTGGCAACAGGGAGGTAAGTGGTTCAGTTTCGAGGGACATGCCATCTTCAGCCGGATGGCAGGCTCGGGAGAACCGCTGGTGCTGATTCATGGATTTCCCACTGCCAGCTGGGACTGGAATCGGCTCTGGCCGATGCTGGTTCAGCAGCACAACGTGCTGGCCCTGGACATGCTGGGCTTTGGCTTTTCCGATAAACCCGCCGATTACGATTACAGCATTGAAGACCAGGCGGATCTGTTTCAGGGCTGGATTGAGGGTCTGGGTCTGCCGTCCGTGCACCTTCTGGTTCATGACTACGGGTGCAGTGTTGCCCAGGAGCTTCTGGCGAGAGAGCAAGAGAACCTGCTGCCATTCCGGATTGCGAGTGTCTGTTTCCTCAACGGCGCCCTTTTCCCCGAGGTCCACAATCCCCTGCTTATTCAGAAGCTGCTGGGGAGCCCCTTTGGCGGGCTGATCAGCCGGGGCCTGACCCGACGCAGTTTCGAGCGAAACTTCCGCCGGTTATTCGGAAGCCAGAATCCGCCTGATCGACAGGATATGGAGGATTTCTGGCACCTGCTGACCTATAACAACGGCCGGGGCATCCTGCATCATCTGATCCAGTTCATGGAAGAACGCCGCTGTCACCGCAACCGTTGGGTTGGCGCGCTGCAGAAGGCAACGCAGCCGATGCGATTGATTTCGGGCACCGCCGATCCGGTCTCGGGTGCCGGCATGGTCAGACGCTACAGGGAACTGATGCCCGATGGTGATGTGGTCACCCTCAGGAATATCGGGCACTACCCCCATCTGGAGTGCCCCTGGGAGGTTTTCAGTGCCTATCGGGAGTTTCGCAAGCGCTGCGAGGGATAGCTCCCGGGGCGGGCTTTCCTCAGCCCGATGCGGAATCGGGCATATTCTCGGCACCCCGGCCTACAACCGGTAGCGGCCGGGCCGCATTGACGACCTGGTTGCGACCCCGGGATTTTGCTTCGTAAAGCGCCTGGTCCGCCCGGTTCAGCCAGACTGACCAGGTTTCACCCTTGCTGACCTCGGCGACACTGGCACTGGCGGTTACCTTGATATCTTCCAGGAATGGCCGTGCGCTGATGCTGGTCAAAAGCTGATTCGCCAGCACATCGGCATCTTTCTGGCGGGTTTCCGGCAGAACGATCATGAACTCCTCACCACCAATCCGGAACAGCTGATCGCTCTCGCGCAGGCGGGATCTCAGGCGCAGTGCCATTTCCGTGAGCACCTTGTCGCCAGCCAGATGACCCCACTGATCGTTGATCGTCTTGAAGTAGTCAAGGTCCAGCAGAATCAGGCTGGAGACCCGCTCATACCGCTCCCGCATCTGAATCTGACCGTTGAGGATGTCAGCCAGTTGCGAACGGTTCAGACAGCCGGTCAGGGGATCGGTGGTTGCCAGTCGCGTGAGTTCCTGCTGAAGCTTGCCCACCAGCCAGGCGAAAATCATGGCAAACAGGCACGTGAGGCCCAGCGAAAAGGTTATCCGCCAGAAGTCGGCCTCGGGAAATCGTAAAAAGGACACGACGGCCATAACGACAACGAAAACAATGTTACTTCCAATCGCCTCCCTGAGCGGTAGTAAAAAGAACAGGGCCGTGGCCGCCGGGTAGGCCCAGTACAGGCCGGCATGGCCATTGATGTGTGTCGAGTAGGCGGCACTGACCACGGCGAGCAGTGGAAACAGACGGCCTTTGAGGAAGTAGGTGCCCCGGAACCTCAGGAATGCGATAACCAGAAGGGCGTTCGTGCAGAACAGGACCAGTACCGCGGAAAGCAGATAATGGGATTGCTGCCATTGCACCAGAACCAGGGGCGCTACGGCGATAAATGCCCAGAAATGCAGGTGATAAACCAACTGGCGCTTGAAACCCAGCACCGCGAGTGTCGGGTTGGTGGCAAGGGTGGAGGGTGGTACCGAAAAATTCACAGCATACTCCCGCTGTTTGAGTCGTATCCGCCCGCGTCCGGTGCCGGGACAGTCTTGAAGTCTAGCATGGCCGTTCATTTAATGAAGCAGACAGCGCCGTTTATGACCACCATTAGTTTTGTTCAGTTGGCCGCGCCTTGTCCACTTCGTTAAACTCCGCGGGACTGATTCAGGGACACGCCCAGGGACCATCCTATGACTGCTATTCACATCCGAGAACCGGCTCTGACGATCCGGGCAGGCCGGCGCGCGATGCAGCGCCTCAGGGAAACGCCGCTGTCGCCCGAGGATGTGCATGTCATTCCGGGTGCTGCCGGTGGCCCCAAGGCTCTGGGAATAAGTGGCCTGGATAAAGCCATTTTCGGTGACTGGTTGCCAAGGGTTCCCCAGGAGCGATCATTGATCGGCTCGTCGATCGGCAGCTGGCGTTTTGCCGCCGTGGCTTCCTCCGATGACCCGAAAGCCCAGCTTGCCCGGCTGGCGGAACTTTATACCGCACAACGCTTTGCCAAGGGTGTCAGCGCTGAGGAAGTGAGCCGCAAGAGCGTGCTGTTTCTGGAAGAGCTGCTCGGTGGGCGGGAAGACGCCATTCTGAACCACCCATGGTACCGACTGAACGTTGTGGTCGTTCGCAGCCTTGGCATGCTGGCGGAAGACGCCCGGGGCCGGCTGGGGCTCGGCCTTATGGGCGCGATCAGCGCCAACATGGTCAGTCGTCGTCATCTGGGCAGGTTCATGGAGCGGGGGATCATCCATGACGCCCGCCTGAAAGCGCCTGTGTCCAAACTGGTGGATTTTCCCAGCCACGAGGTTGCGTTTAACCGCGATAACCTGTTGCCTGCTCTCCTGGCCTCCGCATCTATCCCCCTGGTGATGTCCGGTGTCCGCAATATCCCCGGCGCGCCCGAGGGTGTCTATCGAGACGGTGGTTTGCTGGACTACCACCTGGATCTGCCTTACCAGCAGCCTGGCGTGGTGCTCTACCCGCATTTCACCGATAAGGTGGTTCCCGGCTGGTTCGACAAGTCCCTGCCCTGGCGGCGGGGCGACGCCTCCCGGTTGCAGGACGTGCTGCTGGTTGCGCCATCAAGAAGCTATCTGGAGTCCCTGCCTGACCGCAAGCTCCCGGACCGGAAGGATTTCGAGCGCTATGCCGGTGACGATGCCGGCCGGGAACGGGCCTGGCGTTCGGCGATTGCCGAGAGTGATCGCCTTGGCGATGAGTTTATGGAACTCACGGAAACCCGGCGCCTGCCCGATGTCATCAGGCCGCTCTGAACACAGGGCTTCCGAAAGAGTGACTATACTGGTGCAGTAAAGTCACGAATCGGGGAATACGTTATGTCGGATGAAAAACCGGTGGTCGCCAGCAAGACACCGTTCTCTGTGATGGTTGAGGCGGGCAAGAACTACTTCTGGTGTGCCTGTGGCCGCAGTGGCAGCCAGCCATTCTGTGACGGTTCCCACAAGGGGACCGGGATAACCCCGATCAAATACGAGGCGGAGAAGAAAGAGTGGGTGTGGTTCTGCGGGTGCAAGCAAACCGGTAACGCCCCTCTCTGCGATGGCAGTCACAAAGCGCTCGAGTAGAGCGCCATTCGCTGCAGGGTGCTCACCCTGAAGCCCGAGAGGCCGTGAACCGGGTCTTTCAGTGCCCGAACCCTGAGTACTACTGGAATCTCCGTCTCCTGGTCACGATGGACCAGGGAAAGGTCAACGCGTTCAATGGAACTGTCACTGCGGGCGGCCGCGAGATCTCGCCGGAAATTGTCCCGGGACGCCGGTGCAACAAGTTCCTCCAGGGGCTGGTTGACCAGGTCAGCGGGTGCCTGGTCCAGAAGTTCGGCGATTTGCGGTGAAACAAAACCGATCCTGCCTCTTTCGTCCAGTTCCCATATGACCGCACCGGACAGGGCCACCAGATCCCGGCTCCGTTGCTCACTATCGTTCAGTGCCCGCCGAAGTATCGATTTTTCGACCTGAAAGTTGGCGATCTGATGGTCAGCACCAATTTCTCTCTGTTCCAGACCGCGGATGTGAAGTGTTTGCCGGTGTAGCCGTCGGTTCAGCACCAGGGTGAGGGCGGCCGCGAACACCGACAGGGCTGCACCGGCGATCCAGACGGTTCGTCGGGAGGCTTGGGCGACCGCTTCAAGTCCCTCTGGAGACGGTACGGTCGTGAGTATCCAGTTCTGATCCATTGGCGAAACTTCGGTACGCAGCGCCCGTGTCGGGTCCACCGAACCGTTGGTGCCCAGTTCCAACAGCGGCATCTTGGTATGTCGTTCGAGGGTGTCGATGCGCAGTCCGAGAGAATCCGGCAGGGTGTCACTGAACAAGGCCTGGAGCCAGGCCGACACGGGTTGGTTGTGGTCGCCCACCATAGACTGGTCCGGAACGTTGGCCAGCAGATGATTCACCAGGGCCTGATGCTGGGCGTGATATCGCGCTTCGGCAAGCGCCATGGCCCGACGCGCTTCAATGTTTGCAGTAATTCCGGTTACCAGCAGGCCGGCGGCGACCAGAAGCAGGGGAATCCAGATTCCTGGCCATAAGACCGGTCTGCGGAAACGGGCTGGAGTCGAGCTTTCCATGCCGGGCGTCCTTTGCGGCTGGGTCTGTACCCTCAGAACAGACCGACGTTACTCCTATACTCTAGTCCAGCTCGTGAAGAGAGGGAAATGCTCAGGTCCGGACTTTGCCAGCTGCGCCGTAGACCAGCAGGAATACGGCAAAAGCCGTGACAACAACGGAAGGGCCGGCCGGTGTGTCCAGGTGCCAGGACAGACTCAGACCGCCGCTCACCGCGACAAACCCGAATCCGACGGCCATGGCTGCCATGATTTCCGGATTGTGGGCCAGGCGCCTGGCGGTTGCCGCAGGAATGATCAGCAGTGCGGTAATCAGCAGCACGCCGACGATTTTCATGGCTACCGCGATGACCAGTGAGAACATCAGCATCAGAACCAGGCGAAGCCGCTCTACGGCAACACCCTCCACCCGGGCGAGTTCTTCGTGAATCGTGCTCATCAGCAACCCCTGCCAGAGCACGGCAAGTAGGATAATGATCAGTGCCGCGCCGCCGTAGATCCACAGCAGGTCTTCACGGCTCATGGCCAGCAGATCCCCGAACAGAAGGCCGGTCAGATCGACGCGGACATCCGGCATGAAGCTCAGGGTTACCAGGCCTATGGCCAGGGCGCTGTGGGCCAGTATGCCCAGCAGGGTATCGGTTGCCAGAGTCCGGGTCCGTGACAGGAGTACCAGCGCCATGGCCAGCACCACACAGGTGATGATCACACCGAGGTTCAGCGGCACGCTGATCAGGAAGCTCAGGGCGATGCCGAGCAGCGCCGAGTGTGCAAGGGTATCGCCAAAATAGGCCATTCGTCGCCAGACCACGAAACAGCCCAATGGCCCCGCTACCAGGGCCACGCCGAGTCCACCGATCAGGGCGCGCCAGAAGAAATCGTCCAGAATCGCGTCAATGATGGGCATGGTCACACTCCGTGTGTTCGCCCTCGACAACATCCCCGTGCAGATCGTGGCTGTGGTTGTGGTGATGATGATAGACCGCGAGGGACTCTGCCACGGGGCGACCGAATGTCTCGATGAAAGCCGGGTCGTGGGAGATGTCCGCAGGGTAACCGCTGCAGCAGACATGCTGATTCAGGCAGATAACCTTGTCGGTTGCTGCCATGACCAGGTGCAAGTCGTGGGAGATCATGATAACACCGCAGTTCAGGTCATCCCTTAACTGGCGTATCAGATCATACAATGACGCCTGGCCATTGATGTCGACGCCCTGGGCGGGCTCATCAAGGACCAGAAGGTCCGGTTTGCGGGCCAGGGCCCGGGCCAGCAACAGCCTCTGCTTCTCTCCCCCGGAGAGGTGGTGCACGGAGGCATGCAGCAGGTGTCCGACGCCGGTGCGGGCAAGGGCAGACTCACATTCCGCGAGGGACTGGCCGCTGAGCAGCATGAACCGCTTGACGCTCAGAGGCAGTGTGGCCTCCAGCGTCAGATGCTGCGGGACGTACCCGATCACCAGGTTCTTTTTCAGGGACACCTGACCCTCAGACACTTTCTGGATGCCGAGTACGGCCTTGATCAGTGTCGTCTTGCCTGCCCCGTTTGGACCAATGATGGTGATGATATCGCCACGGTGAATCTTCAGGTTGACCTGATCAACCACGGGGCGTTCGTCAAACCGGACAGTGAGGTTCTTCAGGTTGACCAGAGGATCAGTCATGGCCGGGCTCCGACTGGCATCGGGGGCAAAGGCCGGCAATTTCAAGCGTCGTGGTCTCGGGCCGGAAGCCTTCGCCGGATGCGGCTTTACGAACCTCTGTTGACACCTCTGGAGCGGTCAGTTCGAGCACATTGCCGCAGGCGCGACAGATCAGAAACATACCGGTGTGGCTTTCACCCGCGTGGGTACAGCCGATAAAGGCGTTGAGCGACGCGATGCGGTGCACCAGCCCATGCTGCTGAAGGAAATCCAGTGCGCGGTAAACGGTGGGCGGCGCAGCGTTATGACCATCGGACGACAGCTCCGCCAGCACGTCGTAGGCGCCCAGCGGCTTGTGGGATTGCCAGATCAGCTCCAGAACCCGTTCCCGGATGGGCGTCAGTCGGGCATTCTGCCGCTGGCAAATGGTCCGGGCGTCAGTCAGGGCCTGACTGACACAGGCATCGTGGTTGTGAGGCCGGTAGGGAATAGCACGGGCAGACATGGTCGCAATCCTGCAAAATTTGAAACATTATAACATTTGCAGGGCTGTCTGCCATGTCCGGCAGTGGCACGGGTCAGTGTCGGGACTTTACAACCAGGGATTCCAGAAATTCCAGATTCGGGATCCAGGCATGCTCACCTTCAACCTCGACCTGCATCAGATCCGCCGGCCCCGGTTCACCCTCCAGCTTCCTGACCTGGTCTTCCGCCAAACGGGCCTGGCTGGGAATGCCCTGGGTAACCAGTGCCATAAACGGGACTTCCTTGTGGTGATCGCCGATGGTATTAAGGACCACGATGCGGCCCCGATTATCGCCCGGAACGGTGAGGGCTCCGCCGTTAGCCGCGTCGTATGAAATCACCGGAAGTTGCAGGCCCCGCCAGTCAAGGTAGCCAACCAGCCATTCCGGCGTGTTCGCGCCGGCATCAGCGCTGGCATAGTCGACCACTTCCGCAATCGAGACGTTGGGCAGCAACAGTTGCCGTCCGCTCATGGGAATCATGACGCAGGAGAGGGATTGGCTGTTGTCATTCATTGCGTGTTACCTCAGGCGGAGTCCCGTTTCTGCCGGCTCTTGAGCAGGCAGGATTCTTCGATGGTTTTTACCAGTTCCCGTGCCAGCTGCTCCGGGGTGCCACAGAAACCGCTGCAACCGGTGGCGGCGACGGATTCGGGCATAGAGCTATTGCCGCAGCTTGTGCTCTCCTGGACCCAGATCCGGCTACCGTAGGCTTTCAGTAAAGGCGCTGCAATAGCGCCATCATTACCCATGCCGGAAAAAAGAATAGCATGGCAGCGCTGGCCGTAATGATCCGCGACGTTAAGCAGGACCTGATCAATGGAAGGGCCATAGGGCCCCGGCCAGGCATTGCTGGTTTCGGTGAGGGCTCCGTGCTCTTTCAGCTTCCATTCGTGCTCCACCGGCATCAGCACCACATCACCATTCTTGACCCGATAACCTTCCTCGGCTCGCTTGAGGTGGTAATGGGCGTGGCGACCCAGTACCCGCGTAAGAACCTCTGTGAAGTTACCATCTATGTGCTGGGCGTAGATGAAGCCCACGGGCAGATTCGGCGGCAGGTGGTCCAGAAACGTCTTAACCGCCGCCGGCCCTCCCAGTGAAGCGCCCAGAATCCAGACTTCCTCGGCCACCGAACCGGGTACGGCAGGCGTTATCCAGTGAGGAAGTCCCGGCGATGGTGCTGGTGCCGGCGTTTCCTGCTCCAGTTCTGTCAGAGTGGCTTCTGAGTCCAGCTCTTCCAGATGTCCCAGTTGCTGCTCAAGTTTGCCCAGTAAACGTCGTTCCCAGCGAAAATACTCGGTACTTCCCGGCTTGGGTGCTTCATCCAATCCGAACAGTACCGGTGCGTCGGTATTTTCAAGCAGGTGATCGAACAGTAACGGGTGATCTGCCTCGTCTTCGAGGGTAACCAGCCAGAGGCTGGCATCCGGGAACTCCGGGTAGCCCAGCAAACGCTCGGGATCCCCGGAAAAACGCACCTCCAGACCGAACTTTGATGTCGCGGCCTGCAGTCGGTGTCGCTGCAGAACCACATCCGAGACGATCCCGACCCTTGGCCGGCCAGTCTGGCCGGCCATCACTGACGTCCGGTCAGCCGCTCAATAGTCTCAAGCAACTCGGTTTCCTGGAACGGCTTGCCGAGATACTCGTTCACACCAATAGCCAGCGCGCGTTCTCGGTGTTTCTCGCCGGTCCGTGAGGTGATCATGCAGATCGGAATTTCCCGCAGGCTGTCGTCGTGGCGCACGAAGCTGGCAACCTCGAAACCATCCATCCTCGGCATTTCGATATCCAGCAGGATGATGTCCGGTTTGTGATCCTGCAATTGTGCGACCGCGTCCAGGCCGTCTTTGGCAGTGATGACTTCCATGCCGTTGCGCTCCAGCAGTCGTGAGGTAACCTTCCGTACGGTAACCGAGTCGTCCACCACCATGACCACGGTAGCCTGCTCCTCGTACCGTGCAGACTCCCGGGCTTTCTCGAGATTGGCCAGGCGCTGGCGCTCGGACAGGATGTCGGAACGGATCATCGCAGGCAGGTCGAGAATCACCACCACGTTCCCGTCACCCAGGATGGTGGCACCGGACACACCGCGCACCGAACTGAACTGCGGGCCAAGGGATTTAACAACGATCTCCCGGCTGCCCATCAGGTTGTCCACCTGCAGGGCCATGGGCTGCTCAGCGCCGCGCACCAGAATCACCGGCAGCGGCAGGGCCTGCCCCTGCAGCTTCGGATGGTGATCGCTGTTCAGCAGGCTGCCCAAATATTGGAGCCGGTATTCCTGGCCGGCGTATTCGTACATCGGCGCGTCCGGCTTGTAGTATTCCTCAAGCTCGTAGGTGCTGACCCGGACAATACCCTCGATGGTGTTCAGCGGGATCGCGTAGAAATCCTCGCCGGTGGACACCATCAGCGCCCGGTTGACGGAAACCGTGAACGGCAGGCGAACCGTAAAGGTGGTTCCGCGGCCAACGGCGGAATCGATGTCGAGGCTGCCGCCAAGCTGTTTGATCTCGCTGGCAACGACGTCCATGCCCACGCCGCGGCCGGAAATCTGGGTCACTTGTTGGGCGGTGGAGAAGCCGGGTTGCAGGATAAACTGCAGGATTTCCCGCTCGGACAGATCCTCGTCTTCCCGCAGCATGCCCTGACGGATCGCCTTGTCGCGAATGATCGAAGAGGGAATGCCGGCGCCATCGTCGATCATCCTCAGGACAACGTCGCCACCTTCGCGGGTCAGTGACAGTGTGACTTCGCCGGTCTCCGGCTTACCGGCTTGCTTACGGTCCGCCGGGCTTTCGATGCCGTGGTCCAGGGCGTTCCGGAGCATGTGTTCCAGGGGTGCGATCATGCGCTCCAGGATGCTCCTGTCCATTTCGCCTTCGGCGTTGCGGACATCAAAGTCGACTTTCTTGCCCAGTTCGCCGCTGATCTGGCGAACGATGCGCCGCAGACGCGGCACCATGGAGGCGAACGGAATCATCCGGGTCTTCATCAGACCCTCCTGGAGTTCCGTGTTGATCCGGGACTGCTGCACAAGCAGGGTTTCGGTGTCCCGTACCCGGTCAGACAGGGTTTCCCGTAGGTCTGCAAGGTCCGAGGAGGACTCGGTCAGAGCCCGGGACAGCTGCTGGATGGAGGAGTAGCGGTCCATCTCCAGCGGGTCGAAGTCGTCGCCGTAATCCGGTCCGTGTTCTTTCTCGGCACTGAACAGGATCTGGGCTTCGGTCTCGATTTCCATCCGGCGTAGCTGCTCACGCAGACGCTCGATGGTTGCGGCCATTTCGTCCAGGGTATGGCCAAAATCGCTGGTCTGCTGCTCAAGCCGGCCACGGGTAATACTGGTTTCACCCGCCAGGTTGACCAGCTCATCCAGCAGCGGTGCGGACACCCGAATGGTCTCCTGGGCCGCCCGCTGTGCCTCGGCCGCCTGTTTGCGAACCTTGGCCGGCGATTTCCCGGGCTTCGGTGCCGGTGCTACCGGTTTTTCTGCCTGGGCGGGAGGCGTTGGCTCTTCAGGCTTTTTCGGTTCCGGCGCGGCCGGGGCTGGCGCAGGCTGTTCGGCCTTTGCCGAAGGCACACCCATGCCGGACTCATAGCCCTTACGGATGTCGGCAACCAGGGCGATGATGGCGTCGTGATCTTCGGTGATGGCCTGCCACTGGGACTCATCTGGGGCATTGCCGCCAAGGTCGATCAGACGTGTCTCAAAGGCGTGGGCGCTGTCCCCAAGCTGAGTCAGTTGGGAGAGGCGAGCGCCGCCTTTCAACGTATGCAATGCACGCTGGGCTTCCTGGTTGAAGGTGTGGTTTGCCGGCTCCTTGCGCCAGTCATCGAGCAGCTGCTCCAGCTGATCCATGATTTCACCGGCTTCCTCCAGGAAGATTTCCAGTACTTCCGGATCGATCGCTTCCTGTTGGGACTCTTCTCGGGGAGCAGCGGTCTTTTCGGCGGCCACTTCGTGGGCCACCCGGAAGTCCTCAATCAGGTCCGCATCGGGCTCGGGCTTGCTGCCCTGTTCCAGGCTGTTGAGCATGGTCTTCAGGCTGCCCAATGCCCGGTCGCTGAGCTTCAGCAACGTCTTCTGGTTATTGGACCCGGAGATGAGGGGATCCAGAGCGTCGGACCAGGCTTCTGCCAGGTTGGCAATCGGATCGACGTCAGAAAGCCGTGCGCCACCCTTGAGGGTATGCAGTTCCTGCTGCAGCTGGGTCAGTCCGGTCAGTTCCTCCGGCTCGTCGCGCCACTGGTCCAGACACTCGCTAATGGCGTCGTAGATTTCCAGGCCTTCGTCCAGGAAGATGCCGATCAGGTCATCATCGCTGGCCTGTGTCAGAGTCTCGCTGAGGTCGGGGGCCTCTGCTGACTCCTCGGACGGCGCCGACTCGCCCCGAAGGATGGACTGGACGCGAGCGACCAGCTCCTCCGCCGGTGGGCAAGGCTTCTGCGTCGCCACCTGCTCAACCATTTGCGCCAGCCGGTCATGGCAGGCGAACAAGAGGTCGTTCATGGCGTCGCTGGCTTCCAGCTGGCCCTCTGCAACCTTTTCGAACAGGTCTTCGAGAACGTGGGTCAGGTCGCCAATGGCCTCAACGCCAGCCATCCGGGCGCCACCCTTGAGCGTGTGGACATCCCGTTGCAGTTCCGCGGCAATGCTCCGGTCCGACGGGTCTTCGGTCCAGGTGTGCAGGGCGCTGCCGGTAGAGTTGATCAGGTCGTAGGCTTCTTCCAGGAAAATGCCGACCAGCTCCGGATCCAGGTGCGAGAGATCGGCAACGCCGTCTTCCGCCTCGCCGGTTTCCGCGGTTTCTGAATCGGAATCGACGGGTTCCTCGACTTCCGGGAGCGGGGCCTGCTCTTCGTCGTTGAAATCCGGTTCTGCTTCTTCTTCAGGGCTCGCAACATTGGTGACCGGGCGTGTTCCGGTGGCGCTGTCGATGTACGCCTGGATTTCGCCAATCAGATCCGGCGCAGGGCGCGGTGGCTCCTTGGCTTCAAGGTTCTCGACCATGCCCGCAAGCCGATCGTGGCAGCGGAACAGCAGATCTGAGAGCTCATCATTGATCGATAGCCGCTGCTCGGTCAGTCCCTCAAACAGGTTTTCCAACTCGTGGGAAAGATCGCCTACGGCAGGAATGTCGGCCAGGCGTGCACCACCCTTAAGGGTATGCAGATCCCGCTGCAGCAACCGAAGGATATCCAGGTTTCCGGTATTTTCGCTCCAGCTCTGCAGCGCTTCGGCGGTGCTGTCGATGAGGTCGCGGGCCTCTTCCAGGAAGATCTCCGCAAGCTCTTCGTCCATGTCATCATCGGATTCGGACATTTCCGGGAGCGGCGGTTGTTCGGCCGCCGCTGGTTCTTCATTTGCCGGTACTTCGGTTTCATCCATCTCAAAGCTGAGATCGATTTCCTCGAGTTCACCGGTGAATTCCTGCTCGAAGGCGTCGGGTTCCTGGTTTTCTGTGCTCGGGGCCCGTTTCAGGTTTTCGAGCGCGGTAACCATGTCGTCGCTGGATTCCGTGGCAAGCCCGGCAGCCACTTGATCCATCATGTTGATCAGCTGTTCGTGAGCTGCCCGAACGGTCTCGAAAAAGGTTTCGTCCGGCGCTTCATCGTGTCTGGCGGCCTCGTCGTAGGTGTCTTTCAACGCGCTTGAGAGCGCGGCGACGTCGCCGAGCCCTGCTTCGGAGGCGCCGGAGGTCAACTGCTCCAGCTCGGAACGCAACGGGTTCAACGACTCCATCTCGCCGGGGTTGTCCGCCCAGTGGTCGAGAATCCGGTCAGCATCCAGAACAATGTCGAGGCCTTCGTTCAGGAACAGCTGAACCAGCCGTGACGGAGCCTGCTGCGGATGCTGGCGCGGAGCTTCCTCGCTGTGGCCGCGGAGTGTCTCTTCGGTCAGTTGGTCCAGCTTCTCGAGGAAGGCTTCGGTGCCAGGCAGCGAGGCCTGTGGATTTTCACGGATCTGGGCCAGGCCCTGGGTCAGGAAATCGCAGGCGGATTCGATCAGCGAGAGCACGTCGCGGTTGGCCCGCTTGTTCTGTGCCCGGGATTCCTTGACGAAGCGTTCCAGTGGTGTGATTACAGCAGCAATGGGTGCGATGCCGGCGGTATGGGCGCTGCCTTTGAGTGTATGCAGGGCCCGGGAAAGATCATCGGTGTAGGTAACCGTGGTCTTGTCTCCGGCTGCTGACAGGAAATCCTTCAGCGTCTGCAGATGGGTCTCGGTTTCACTTTCAAAAATATCCAGCAATACCGGGTCGACCGCATCCTCTTCAGTCGTCTCGATCTCTGCGCCTGCAGCGGTGATCTCATCTTCCGCTACGGTTTCGGAGCCGTCCGATTCGGCCGCCGGCATCATGCTGGCATCGGGAATCTCACCGCTGGCCAGGGCGTTGGCGTGGGCTTCGAGGTTGGCGGTATCGAAGGAAGCCGCACGGCGCTTCTCGAAATCGTCGACCAGGGCCGGCAGGCTGGCAGTGACATCCTCCAGAAGACTGGCGATGTCATCGTTCATGAAGATGCTGCCGTCGATAACGCGGTTCAGCATGTTTTCCACGGACCAGGCCAATTCGCCAACAACCAGCGCGCCGACCATACGGCCACTGCCTTTCAGCGTGTGGAAGGCACGGCGAACTTCTGACAGAGCGCTGCGGTCATCGTGCTGGCGCAAAAGCATTGGCAGGTATTCGCGAATGGTGTCCAGCACCTCACCGGCTTCTTCGACGAATATTTCAAGTATTTCATCGTCAATCAGGTCATCGTCATCGGCGGACTCATCCGACACGGCCTCAACGGTGGCTTCTTCAACGATGGATTCCGGGGTTTCCTGCTCTTCTTCTCCCGAGTCGGCGACGGTGTCTTCGACCTCGGGAATGTCCTGCGCCGTCACGGCATCGTCGTCGGTGCGACGGGTGGTTGCCATGGCCTCGGCCCGGTTGATGAGCTCCTCCACGTCGCCTGCGGTCTGGCCGTCCTTGAATTCACGGATCAGTGACGGAATGCGGGCATTGACCTCGTCCACCAGGGTGAACATGTCTTCGGTGGGGCGAATGGTCTGATCGATCACCCGATTCAGCAGGTTTTCCACAGACCATGCCAGCTCGCCGATACTGGTCGCGCCCACAAGTCGTCCGCTGCCCTTGAGCGTATGGAAAGCACGACGAACTTCGGTCAGAGCCTCACGGTCGTCGTGATTCTGGCGCAGACGGGGATAGAATTCATGAATGGTCTCGAGAACCTCTTCGGCTTCCTCAACGAAAATGCCAAGAATTTCGTCGTCCAGGAGCTCCGAATCCGAGCTTTTGGCCTCTTCCGGGGCGGTCGAAACGCTGGCTTCGTCCTGCTCGTAAGACGGTTCAGCGACGGTCTCTTCATGGGCCGTGGTTTCAGTCCAGGTGGGCTCAGCCCCGACCGGGAAGCCGAGGGAAGCGAGACTGTCCTCGGCCACCCGCAGAATCGAATCGTTTTCACCAATCCCCTCAGCGAGGCGCTCCAGGTAATACTCGATGCTGGTAACCGCATCGGCCAGGATGTCGAGCTGCTTCCAGTCAGGAACCTGCTTGCCGTCCAGCAGCACATCGCTGATGTAGCGCTCTGCCGAGGCCAGCATGCTTGCAACCCGGTCCAGCGGAATCAGGCTGAGGCCGCCGCGAATGCTGTGCAGCAGGCCGGGGACATGCTCGATTTCCCGGGTATCCCATTGCGAGGCAATGAAATTGACGATGGCGGATTTCACCTGCTCCAGAGTGTTCCGTGATTCCCGCAGCAACGCGCCGCTGGCCTCGCCCAGTTCCCGGGAGCCAAGGTTAATCGGTGTATCGGAGGTTTCGTCAGCGGACAACTCCTGCTGACCTTCGCTGTCCAGGCCGGCGAGACTGGCTTCGACGTAAAGCAGTGCGCCGGCGATATCCATCAGCGTGCCATCGTCAACCAGCTCGGCCTGGGCGCTGAGTTTCTCAACCAGTTCGACCTGCTCGGTGATCACTTTCCGCGGTATGCCCAGACCCAGTACAGCCAGGGTATTGGCCACTTGGCGCAGACCCGGCAACAGGTCGTCAAGCTCACTGTTCTGGCGGAGCTCTGAGCGGACAAACAGATCCAGCTGATCCTTCAGTTTCGCCAGCTCTTCATTGAGCGCGCCGACAACGGAATGGATGGCGTCCCTGCCGGGGCCGGAGACACGGGTTCGGGCGGCATCAACATCGTCTTCCGAAGGCAGTGCCTGGTTCAGCTGATAGGCATCCCGCAGGGCATTGACCTGGGGCGAATCCAGATCCCGGGCCCGGGCCACGTAGTAGAGCAGGTGTTTAAGCAGTGCTTCCGGAGCCGGTTGCTGGAGAATGTCCGCATGCTCGTCGGTCAGTCGGCGGATTTCACTGTCCAGTTCCCGAAGCAGGGATTTCACCGCCGCATTCACCGGATTGACGTGTGCCTGCAGTGTTTCCACGAACGCACTGGCTGCTTTCCAGAGCTCGCCCCGGGGCGTCTTCTGGCACAAGCGGATCAGTCGCTGGATCACCTTCTGCATGTACTCGAAATGGGCATCGAGATCCGCTTCCCGGATAACACCGGCCAATGCGAACTGGTACATCTGACGCAGCTTGCGGATGTGGCCCAGAACCGTCGGGTCCTGCAGGCGCTGGGATACCTTACCGGTCACAGTGATGCGTGAGGGGGCCAGATCCGGTTTGAACAGTGAGGTATCAGACAGCAGGGATTCGCCACGGGCGGCACGGAGGTCGTTAAGCAGTGGCAGCAGCACCATCGGAAAATCGTCCTGGCTGCTGGCCAGATGCTCGAGGTACTGGGGCAACTGCAGGATGGCCTGCATCAGGACTTCAACGGCTTCGTCGGTATTGGCAACGGTTTCGTTGAGTACGGCCTGGGTGAGCTTTTCCATCTCCTCGGTGAGCAGGGCTGCACCGTAGAGCTCGACCATTTGCAGGGTGCCATGTACCTGATGGAGATAATTCAGGCAGAAGCGCAGGCGCGCGGTGTCGTCACGATTCTCGACATACGCTTCCAGTGCATGCTGACCCTGGGTCAGCGTGTCCTGTATCTCTCCCCGAACCCAGTCGAGGGCGATGCTGTCATGGTGATTGCCCATAACCACTCCGGTTATTCTTCGTCAGTCTGGCGTTTGATCCACGCCAGCACATGTTCCGAGGGGACTCTCTGTAACCCTGGAGGCTGCCAGTCGGTCAGCTCTCCCTGGCCCAGTACCAGCAACCCCCCGGGCGCCAGCCGCTCTGCAAGTCGCTTGACAATTTCCCGCCGGCGCCAGCGACGGAAATAAATCAGCAGATTCTGGCAGAAGATAATGTTCATCCCGTGCATGGGTGCTTTATCCAGGTCCAGAACATTCAGTCTGGTAAAGCACACCCTGTCGCGGATGCTGTTCACGATTTCTACGGTGTTCCGCTCGGCCGGGCGGAAATACCGTGCTTTCATTTCCTCGTCCATTCCCAGCAGTTTGCGGGGATTGAACTGACCGTTCCGGGCCTTCTCGATCACCGGCTTGCTGATATCAGAGCCGGTGACACCGAACAGAGGCTGCAATGCCAGTTGCTCCATGCATTCATTCAGCACCATGGCCAGGGTGTAGGGCTCTTCCCCGGTGGAACATCCGACACTCCAGGCCTCCAGGGGGCGCTTTTTCAGCTGTTCCCGCGGCCGTGTCAGGACATAGTCGGATACCAGCCGGAAAGCGTCGGGATCCCGGAAGAACCGGGTTTCCTGGACAGTGAGCCGGTCCACCAGCGTTGACCATTCCCTGATTGCATCCGGCCCGGATACGATCTTTTCGTAATAGGCCTGATAGCTGCTGCAGCCGATTTCCCGCATCCGGATGCCAAGGTTCGTTTCCAGAAACGAACGGCGCTCGGAAGACAGGGTGATCCCGGTTCGGTGTTCCAGCAGGGTTTGCCACTGGCTGAACTGCGCCTCGTCCATATCCGGGAGTCGACGCAGTGACCAGATGCCCTCGGCAGGTGACAGGTTGTTATGCATTTGCGCCATAAACCGTCAACAGCCCTGGAACGGAAATCAGCCCACCACCGGAACGTCGCTGTCTTCCTCTTCCTCGTAATCCGCCGCTTCTTCTTCCGGCAGAGTAAAGCCGGCAACGGAGGACCGAAGCTCGGACGCCATTTCTGCCAGGTTACCGATAGACTTCGCAGTCGCGTTGGTACCGGAAGACGTCTGGGACGTGATTTCCTGGATAACGTTCATGGTGTTGGAAATGTGCGCCGCCGACGAAGACTGCTGACGTGCAGCGTTGGAGATGTTCTGGATCAGTTCCGCCAGAGACATGGATACGTTCTCGATTTCCTCGAGGGCGATACCCGCGTCCTGGGCCAGACGGGCACCACGGACCACCTCGGCGGTGGTGTGTTCCATGGAGATAACGGCTTCGTTGG